>ERZ773192.60-NODE-60-length-118713-cov-18.860869_pt1 | contig 118713 bp, 127 predicted proteins | sample MGYA00581010_ERZ773192 | MGnify/ENA primary metagenome ERZ773192 (study PRJEB29015, sample SAMEA2737741) | human gut metagenome | biome: human gut; feature: human-associated habitat; material: faeces | place: China | collected 2012 ...
CAAAGTCTATTACCTTTACTTTATACGGAATTGTATTCTCCGTAAGTGCCGTTCCAAGTGCTGTGTTATACTGATCAAAATCATATCCTGCATATGTTTTTCCGTTTACCTGCACATCGGTAATTACGGTTATTCCGCTTACTGCAGCTTTAACTGCGGTAATGTTATAAGCATCCGCATTAAGAGTTGCAAGCTTTTCAACATTGGCATCATAAACACTTGAATCAAGCTTGCCTGCATTCATTGCGTTTACAGCCTGCTCAATTGCAGATGCCTGAGTTGTGATTGCAGATTGATTGTCTGCAGTGCCGGGAACTGTTTTTTGCTGAGCAAGGGTGTAATTATAATATGAAGCAGATTCAATTGCACTTGCTGCTGCCGAGAGAGCTGCGGGAGAAAACTTAACATCTCCGTTTGCAGATGAAGCAAGCAAAGCATCAAGTGCGGTTTTGGCATTGTTATATGCAGACCAATCTGCCTGCTCATAAAGAGCGCCCTTGCAATATCTGCAGAAGCCTGTGCCGTCATTTACGCAATCCTCGGTGTATTCTTCCATATCTCCCTGAGCGCAATAAACAACATGAGTTGCACCGTCTTCATTATATCTGTATCTGCGGGCATGGCCCTTAACATTAACATATTTATTGATTTCATATCCGCAAACGGAGCAAATTCTGTGGTCCCAACCGTGCTCCGTGCAGGTTGCTTCTTTATTATCATCCTGAACCACAAATACATGGCCTGAACCGTCTGCCTGATAAGCAAGCGCTGCAATTGCCGCTGTGAGATCATCATATCTTTGCTTTGATGCAGCAACGATTTCTTCCGTGGACATATTTGTATAATCCATATCGGCAATAGCTGCATTATACGCATTCATAAAGCTTGCCCAGCTGCTTTCGGTGTAGCAGCCGAATTTATTGCTTTGAGACTTTGTGATTGTGTTTGAGGCATTTTGGATTGTTTCAAACAAATCGGAAACATCAACAACAGTTACGGTTTGCTTAACATCTTTGTTTGTTCTTTGCTTTGATTCGCCGGTTTGCGAAACAAGGAACAATTCATAAATATCGGGTGTTGTGAATGTTGCGCTTGAAATTCCGATATCACCCACGGTTACGATAGTATCGCCCAAAATTGTGTGCGGACCGCTGTATTCCTTAACCGTGATGTTATTTGTGGTGCCCTCACCTGTTTTTGTTTGCATAAGAGCATCATGATATGAGGAAAGATTGAAGTTTGTGCTCTTTAAGCAGTCGCCGCCCTCTTTCCAGCGAACAGCCATTTTGCCCTGATCGCTTGAATAAGTATCTTTGCCAAGTGCACCGAAGCCGAGGCCAAAGAAGTTCATATCGGATGTTTTACCCCAACTTCTCCAATAGTTATCAAGAGTAAGATTATAAGGCGTTGTGAACGACTGAGAGCCTTTAAGCGTTTTGAAATAAACGGCATTTGTTATTGCACCGCTGAGGTAAACTTTAACATCATCACCGCTTGAGCCGCTTGTGGAGCCTGTTGTTCTTGAAATAATTGTTCCGTTATCAATGCCGGCAAAGCTTTTTTGAAGATTTGCAAAAGCATCATAAGCAGCTTTAAGCACTGCGGTATATTGGCCGATTATATCGGCTTCCGTTGTGAATTCAAGATTCGGAACATTGTTCATAAACTCTGTTGCTTTGGCAACATAAGCCGTTGCAACATCAAAATCTTTATACTTAGAGCCGTCAAACGCATTTGCATAAGCAATAAGATCATTATAAGAATTATTGCCGCCGTTTACGGCAACCTTAGTGTCTGCCGTGATGCGAAGACCTGCCCACGCAGTTTTAAGCTTTGCAAGCGCATTATCATAAATTGCTTGGCTTTCATCTGATTTATCAAGTGTGATAATCTGCAAATAATCCCTGTTTGGATAATAATCAAGGCAAGCATTTATTTGAGTTTCAAGAGCGTTATATGTTTCTGCCGAATAATAATTCTTTGAAAGCAAAGTAAACTGCTGAATTATTTTTTTCATTTCAGTATCATCCACAACTTCGGTTGCGGGCTTAAGATACTTTGTGATTGCATTCTGAAGAGCCGTTGCATAAGTGGTGCCTGTTGTTGAAAGAGGCTGTGACTCATTAAGAACATACTTATCGCCGAAAAGCTCTGTGGTTTGCTCATAAGTATATACAAATTTTGCAAACAATCTTGCGTTATACTGGCCGTCTGCATTATTGTTTTCGTATATACCTTTATATTGAGAATAAAGTGTTGCCGCATCAACATAACCCTTTATGTCATACTTAAACTGATCTGTTGAATAAAGGCCTGTTGTTGCCGCCTTGATGCCCTGCGACTGATTTGCAATAAATGCTGCAACCTCTTGTGTTTCCGTGGCAAGATTTTCGCCTGTTACATGGCCTGCAACATCATAAGAGGAAACTTCATCAAGTCTGCCGAGCATTGTTTGAATTTGGCTTGATTGATACTGAAGCAAGGTTGTGAAGTCAACCTTTTTGATTTCATCAAGCAATGCTGCATAGTTAAGAACGTAAATAGGAGATTTAAGATCAAATGTGCCGTAGTGGCCGGTTTCAAATGCCGATTGGCCTTTAAATCCGACTTGATCGTAAACCTTCATACAAGTGTCATCAAACGAAGATCTGTCGCCCGTAAAATAAAGTGTTGTTGAATAACGGCAAGAGCTGTTTTGTTCTGAAGCGGAATTCATATCTCCGTCCACAATACCAACATAGCTGTTGCTTTCAACATTCTGATAGCCTTCATTATTCGTCCAGCCGTGCCATCTGTGCTTAAATCCGAGGCCCTCGCTTGTTACCCACAAAGCCCTTGTACGGTTTGAGTTATTATTATAACCGCTTACTTTATATGTGCACATTGAAATCGGGAAGCCCACATTGTCGCCCGTGCCGTCATAAAGAAGAACAGCGGGGCCGAATTGTGCGCTTACACGAATCCATCTGTTACCGCCGGAATAAATATCCGTTTGATTTGATTTTTGCCCTCTGATGCCTGCGTAATAAAGAACATTTGCCATTTCATCGCCGCCGACAAGCTGCTCTGAAGAATATTGATCAACGCTTGTTTGCATGGTGGATTTAACTTTATCAAGCGACCATTTACCGGCAGACTTCATCTTATCCATTTCGGTTTTTAGATTGATATAAAGAGTGCCCATATCGCTTGAATCGGCATCTAACGTGCCTGCAACAACGCAGATATAAGTTCTGTATGCCTTTATCCAAGCGTTATAAGAATTTTTAAGATTTGTATAGAAGCTGTCCGGTGTGCAACCTTCAATCATATTTTGATATTCATCAAGCAAAGCCTTCATTTCATCGGCTGTAACCGAGGTGCGGCTCCAATTGATGTTTCCGAGTGTAAACCATTGATCAGACCAACCGTTGTCTGTGCCGTTTACCACACCGCCGACATGTGCGCTGCTTTGCATTGCCATAAAGCAAATGCCTGACCAATTGTTGGCAATAGCAGTATTTAAAGCCGCCGAAACATCAAGATCATAATTTCCGTTTGATGTTGAATGCGGGATTTCTTTAATAAAATTGCTGCTTGAAACGCCGAATTCACTTTCAATATCCGAAACGGTCATAGCCTGATTTTCGGACTTTGTGGTTGTGAACGAAGCTGTATAATTCTTTCCGCCGGAAACGGTAATATATGAGCCGAGATCTGCGGGATTTAAGTAATAAAACTTAACGGAAAGCGATTGGCCGTCATTAACCGCCGCATAATCTTTAAGACTTGCGGTTAACGTTGCGTTGCTTACACTTTCAAGTGAGCTGAACTTGTAATTCCATAAGCCGACGGTAACATTATCTGTTCCGCTGTCGTTAATGATATTAAAGCCTTTTTTGCTGTTTACACGATTTTGCGGATTTGTGTTGCAAACAAGAACAGACTCGGATTGTGAAATTGTGCCTGTTTGTGTATCTCCGGCGTTAGCAACGATCGGCAGGCTTGAAGCCACCATCAACACTGAAAGCAAAACTGCAAGCAATCTTGTGAATTTGTTTGTTTTCATAAATTCTCCTCCTCATATAAATTTTGAACGATTCACGCTTCTTACCGATAAACCTGACCAATCATCTGAATAAAGAACGCATGATTTATTCAAAAATTTACATAATTATGCAAACGGGTTCACTACGCCCATTTACAGTATTATTAAATACGCCATAATATTATCACAATAATTATAAAGTGTCAATATAATAACGACGATGTTTTAATTTATATTCGTCATCTTATTGTCTGTATTTAATTTTGTTTCACAATACAATTGAACCGTTGTGCATCTATGTGAATATTATTAGCATGATAATGCTGATATTACCATTGAAAATACAGATTTCAAGCTCGTTTTATGCGTGCAAATGTGCAAATTTATACATTTTATACAGCGCTTATACGCTGTTTTTGTATGTTTATACAAATATGTGCCAAATCGCTTGACTATCGTTTTTTCGTGATATAAAATGAGAACAGTTACAGGAAACACGGCAAAAAAAGCCGATTTCCGGCAATCTGAAAAGCTACATATTTTATATACGGAGGACGAAAAAATGGCTAAGGAAATTAAAAAAGTTGTGCTTGCATACAGCGGCGGTCTTGATACATCAATCATCATTCCGTGGCTTAAAGAAAACTATAACAATTGCGAGGTTATTGCGGTAAGCGGCGATGTTGGACAAGGAACGGAACTTGACGGGCTTGAAGAAAAGGCGCTTGCAACAGGTGCTTCAAAGCTTTATGTTTTAGACCTTAAAAAAGAATATGTTGAGGATTATATTTGGCCCTGCCTCAAAGCAGATGCAAAATATGAGGAATACCTGCTCGGCACATCTCACGCACGCCCCTGCATTGCAAAAGGACTTGCAGAAATTGCAATTAAAGAAGGCGCCGATGCAATTTGCCACGGCTGCACGGGCAAGGGCAACGACCAGGTTAGGTTTGAGCTTGCATTAAAGGCACTTGCACCGGAAATGCAGATTATTGCGCCGTGGCGTGAATGGAGTATTAAATCCCGTGAGGAAGAAATTGAATATGCAGAGGCTCACAACATTCCGCTTAAAATAAACCGTGAAACAAACTATTCAAAGGATAAAAATGTTTGGCATTTGAGCCATGAGGGACTTGATCTTGAGGATCCGGCAAATGAACCGCAATATCTTAAAGACGGTTTCCTTGAACTTGGCGTTGCACCCGAACAAGCACCGGACGAGCCAACTTACATTACAATTCATTTTGAAAAGGGCGTTCCCACCGCCATTAACGGCAAAGATATGGGTGCACTTGAAATAGTTGAAAAGCTCAATGAACTCGGCGGCAAAAACGGAATAGGCTTGCTTGACATTGTTGAAAACAGGCTTGTAGGTATGAAGAGCCGCGGCGTTTATGAAACACCGGGCGGCACAATCCTTTACAAAGCGCACGAACTTCTTGAAATGATTACACTTGACCGTGACACATCACACTACAAAAAGCTTGTTGCCGAAAAATTCGGCGAACTTGTTTACAACGGAATGTGGTTTTCTCCCCTGCGTGAGGCGCTCAGCGCTTTTGTGGATAAAACACAGGAAACCGTTACCGGTGATGTAAAACTTAAGCTTTACAAAGGCAATGTTATGAATGCTGGAGTTACATCGCCGTTTACGCTCTATGATGAAAATGTTGCTTCCTTCGGTGATGACGGCGGCGCATATAATCAGGCTGATGCAACAGGATTTATCAATCTTTTCGGCCTTTCAACAAAGGTTAAGGCTTTGCTTGACAAAAGCAGGAACGCAGACTGACAAGCCTGCTTGCAAATGATAAGCCTTGCAGAGCAAAAGGTTTATCACATTTAAACTATAACGAGGACGATACTTAAATATGGCACAGCTTTGGAAGGGCAGGTTCAAAAAAGAGCTTGCAAAGGAAACAAACGATTTTAATTCTTCAATAAGCTTTGACTGCAGAATGTTTGAAGAAGACATAAAGGGCAGCATGGCGCATGCGGCAATGCTTGGTGCCCAAGGCATTATTGATAAAAGCGAAAGCGAAAAGATAATTGCGGGTTTGCAGGATATATTGGATGATATTAAAAGCGGCAGCCTTGAAATTGATATGTCGGCAGAGGACATACACACCTTTGTTGAAGGCGAGCTTACGGCACGCCTTGGGCAAACAGGAAAAAGGCTGCACACGGCAAGATCAAGAAACGACCAAGTTGCGCTTGACATTCGCCTTACCCTGCGCAAGGAAATAGGCGAAATCAAAGATAAGGTGCGTGCCCTTATCGGCGTTATATGCGCCAAAGCCGAAGAAAACAAACACACAATCATGCCCGGCTACACGCATTTGCAGCGTGCACAGCCCATCACCTTTGCACACCATATTATGGCATATGCGGCTATGCTTTGCAGGGATTTGGGCAGGCTTGAGGACGCGGAAAAAAGAATGAATCTATGCCCGCTCGGCTCAGGTGCTCTTGCAGGTACCACCTATCCGCTGAATCGTGAAGCCGTTGCGGCAGAGCTCGGCTTTGACGGAATCACACTGAACTCGCTCGACGGTGTTTCGGACCGTGATTTTTGCATTGAGCTTGCGAGTGCACTTTCGCTTATAATGGTGCACCTTTCACGATTTTCCGAAGAAATAATTATGTGGTGCAGTTGGGAGTTCAAATTTGTTGAGCTTGATGACGCATTTTCAACCGGTTCATCAATTATGCCGCAAAAGAAAAACCCGGACATAGCCGAGCTTGTGCGCGGAAAAAGCGGCAGGGTTTTTGGCGATTTAACAACATTGCTTACAATGATGAAGGGCATTGCGCTTGCATACAACAAAGATATGCAGGAAGACAAAGAAGCAATATTTGATGCAGCAGACACGGTTAAAATGTGCCTTACAGCTTTTACCCCCATGATAGACACCATGACTGTGCTTAAGGACAACATGAGAACCGCTGCGGCAAAAGGATTTATAAACGCTACTGATTGTGCGGATTATCTTGTAGGCAAAGGCTTGCCTTTCAGGGATGCATATAAAGCCACGGGTGAACTTGTGGCACTTTGCATAGACAAAGGCTTAACTCTTGAAACGCTTCCTCTTGAGGAATACAAAAACATTTGCGAGCTTTTTGACGACGGCGTTTACACGGCGATAAATCTTGAGAAATGCGTGGCAGACAGAAAGGTGCCGGGAGGCCCTTGCAGCGAATCCGTTGATGCCCAAATTGCATTTGCAAAAAAAGCGGCAGGGCTTGAAAGCTGAAAAAGCGGGTTTGTATTTACACTTTAAATGCAAAAAATACACACATAACACAAATCGGCAGAAGCTGCCGAGTATCTTAGGAATATAATCCGAAAGAGCTCGGCGGCTTCTGTTTTTAACATATCACAACAAATTCAAAAGCAAATAAGCGGCGTTACAAATTTATGTTGACGAGAAGCGCAATAAAAACGAAACGGCTTTAAACAAAGTTTTTAATAATTTGCAAACGATTATTAAACCGATTGACACATCGCCGCCTTTTGGTTATAATGAATTGAAATTGGCACATAACAAAAAAACGGATTTACCGATGCGGCAATCAATATGTGCTGTTTTCACATGCGCCCAGTTTTTTTGGCGCCGATATTAAAAATTCAATCTGAAAGGCCATGGTAATTGCTATGTCTTACAAAATAGTTGTTGACTCCTGCTGCGATTTAACCGCAGATATGAAGGAATGGAATAATTTTGAAATCGTTCCGCTCACCTTGCAAATCGGTGATTACATTGTTATTGACAATTCCGATTTTGACCAAGATGATTTCATCGGCAGAATGGCGGCAAGCAACAGCCTTGCAAAATCAGCCTGCCCTTCTCCGGATGCATTTGCAGAGGCTTGCGAGGGCGATTATGATGAGGTTTACATATTAACTATCACCGACAAACTCAGCGGATGCTATAACAGCGCCGTGCAGGGTGTTGAGCTTTACAAAGAAGACCATTCGGATAATAAAAAAATTCATATTTTTAATTCACTTGCAACATCAGGATTAGAAACCCTGATGGCACACAAAATCAAAGAGCTGGCCGATTCGGGCAAGGCATTTGAAAATATTGTTGCAGAGGTTGAGGATTATTGCATAAACAGCTGCGGACTTTATTTTTGCCTTGAAAGCCTTGATGCATTAAAAGGAAACGGCAGGCTTTTCAATCTTGCCGCAAATGTTATTGAGGCATTGCGTGTAAAACTGATTTGCCGCCGAACAACAGAGGGCAACATTTCGGTTGCCGGCAAGGATTTAACTCAGAAACGTGCGCTTGCAAAGCTTGCAAATCTTATTGCAAAAGACACGGACGAAAGCAATCTGTCAGGCAAAAAATGCATTATCAGCCATGTTTGCTGTGCTGAAAAAGCAAACGGAATTAAAGCCATTGTTGAAGACGTTACCGATTATTCGGCAGAAAATGTTATTGTTTTAAAAGCAAGCGGTTTAAATTCACTTTATGCATCAAACGGCGGAATTATTGTTTCATTTGAAAAATAATATTATAAAAAGCACAACCTCCGAGAAAAATCTCGGAGGTTGTTTTTTATGCATTTAAATTTCAAATCCGGGCAAAGGCGCTATGCAGCGTTCCAATATTCCATTCATATATGCAATTGCCGTGCCGTAATTCGTAAAAGGCACACCTTGCTCTGCAGCACAATTCATTCTGTATTCAAGCTCTTTTTGATTCAGCATACAGCCGCCGCAATGAATAATAAGCTTATAACGGTTGAGATCATTCGGAAATTCGCCGCCGCTGCTCCACTCATATTGAAGCTTTGCACAAGTAAACTTTTCCAACCAGCGAGGCAGCTTAACGGTGCCGATATCCTCACATTGGCGATGATGAGTGCAACCCTCGCTGATAAGAACCTTATCCCCGTTTTTAAGCAGTGAAATAACAGACGCACCATTTAAGGCAGTGCCCAAAAAGCCCTTATACCTTGCCATCAGAATCGAAAAAGAGGTAAGCGGAATATCGGGCGGCACAATCTTGCTTACCTTTCCAAAAACCTGCGAATCGGTAATTACAATTGACGGTTTTTTACCAAGCTGCGCCAATGCCGTTTCAAGTTCCGTTTCACGAAGCACAATTGAAACGGCGCCGGAATCCAAAACATCTCTGATTACCTGCTGCTGCGGCAAAATGAGCCTTCCTTTAGGTGCAGCGGAATCAATGGGAGTAACAAGCACCGCAAAATCGCCGGGCGAAACCAAATCTGCCGCAAGCTTTTTTTCAAACCTGCACCCCGCAAGCGAGCCCAGCTTATTTTTCAAAGCTTCTATGCCCTTCTTTTTATAGGCACTTACATAAACCGTGTTGCTTTCGTCGATCGGTGCGGTAAGCAACAAATCAGATTTGTTAGCGGCAATAATAAACGGTATATTCATTTTGCCGAAAAGCGCAATCAAATCCTTTTCCGCATCAGAGCGCTTTTCTCCGGCAACCGTTACAAGCACGGCTATATCACAACGCCGAAGCACACGCTCGGCAGCTTCAACACGTTTTTCACCCAGGAAACCGCAATCGTCTATACCGGGTGTGTCTATAATCACAACCGGACCGAGCGGCAACAGCTCCATGGTTTTTTTAACAGCATCCGTGGTGGTACCTTTAACATTGCTGACAATGGAAACCTGCTGTCCTGTTACGGCATTTACCAAGCTGCTTTTTCCGGCATTTCGCACACCGAAAAAGCCGACATGAATTCTTTCGCCCGAGGGGGTTTCATTCAAGCCCATAAATTTAAAATCCTTTCTTAAATATCCCTCTCTTTTTTCAGGTTAAAATCTGAAATCACGCTCGCCGTTTTCAATTTTAACAAGGCGTTCACGCACAATTTGCTTTACCTTTTCGCTGCCTATATTGTTAATTTCTTTTTCAATGAGAGCTTCACCTTTTTCACGGGTATCCTCACTTGCATAATCCATTAAAAATTCTTTAAGTGTCATCAAAGCGTTTGGATGGCAGCAATTTTGAATTTGACCCGATTTGCAAAGGCTCATAAACCTGTCGCCGGTTCTGCCCTCACGATAGCAAGCAGTGCAAAACGACGGAATATATCCTGCCGTCATAAGCCAATTAACCACCTCATCAAGTGTTCTGTTGTCCGAAACATCAAACTGTTCCGTATCATGAGGCCTTTCTTTCTCACAATAACCGCCCACGGAGGTTCTTGAGCCGCCGCTGATTTGGCTTACACCGAGACGAATAATTTTTTCTCTGACCTGTGGACTTTCGCGAGTTGATATAATCATGCCCGTGTAAGGCACCGCAATTCTGATGCAGGCTGCAATTTTGCAAAACATTTCATCGCTGAGCGAATTATCAAAATCATTCGGATCAATATCGTCTGCCGGCTTAACCCTTGGAACGCTTATAGTGTGCGGACCAACTCCGTGAACTGCTTCCAAATGCTCTGCATGCATAAGAAGACCGGCAAATTCATAACGGTATTTATCCAACCCGAAAAGCACGCCGATGCCCACATCATCAATGCCTCCGTCCATTGCACGATCCATTGCTTCCGTATGATAAGCATAATTATGCTTTGGCCCGGTTGGATGCAGATATTCATAGCTTTCCTTATGATATGTTTCCTGAAAAAGTATATATGTGCCGATACCGGCATCCTTAAGCTTTTTGTAGTTTTCAACAGTTGTTGCGGCAATATTTACATTAACACGGCGGATTGCACCGTTTTTATGCTTAACCGAATAAATGGTTTTGATGCAATCAAGAATATACTCGATAGGATTATTAACAGGATCCTCACCCGCTTCTATCGCAAGGCGCTTGTGCCCCATATCCTGAAGTGCAACAACCTCTTTTTCAACCTCTTGCTGAGTAAGTTTCTTTCTGCCTATATGCTTGTTTTTTTGATGATAAGGGCAATAAAGGCAGCCGTTTACACAATAATTTGAAAGATAAAGCGGCGCAAACATAACAATTCTGTTGCCGTAAAAATCTTTTTTTATCTGCTCTGCAAGGTCATATATTTCGGCAATTTTTTCTTTATTGTCGCAAGCAAGAAGCACGCTTGCCTCTCTGTGATTCAGCCCTTTTCTGAGCTTAGCTTTCTCTATAATCTCGTCAACAAGGCGCAAATCATCCTTATGTTCATCGGCATAAGCAAGAGTGGCTTTGATTTCGGCATCGCTTATAAACTCCTCCGCCTTTAGTGATTTTGGGTTATATTCATTCATTTTTCTTCCTCTTTCTGCAGTCAATCATCTATGCAGGCTTTTTTTACATCTCCCCTTGAGGTGACTATTTTGCAACCTGTTGATTCAATTCTGCGTTTTAAACATTTAATACACTGCGCCGCCTCATCACCGGTGCAAATTTTATTATCATAAAGCATATATTTTTTTCTTACGCCAACCGGCGAAAGATTTGGCATAAGCACATTTGCGCCTGCATTTATGCCCTTTTCCCTGCCAAGCGGATCAATTGTGCCAAGTGCCGTTGTGGCAGGCAAAAGCACAAACGGCAAAGTAAGCCTTATAAGCGAAAGCATAAATAATGTTAAATCCGCACTTCCCCCAAGCATATTTGCAAAAGGAGTGCTGCCGTGCGGCACAAAAGGCCCTATTCCGACCATATCCGGATTCAACTCACGCAAAAAAATCATTTCATCCGCAAGCATTTTCTCCGTTTGCAAAGGAGAACCAACCATAAATCCCGCACCAACCTGATAGCCAAGTGATTTTAAATCATAAAGGCACTTAATGCGGTTATCAAAGCTCATTTGAGGAGGATGCAGTTTTTCATAATGCAGCTTATTTGCGGTTTCATGGCGAAGCAAATATCTGTCCGCCCCTGCAAGCCGAAGCTTCTTATAGCTTTCAAAGCTGCGCTCACCTACGGAGAGTGTTACGGCGCAATCCGGATAGGCCGATTTGATTTTAGACACTATACCGCAAAGCACCTCATCGGAATAATATGCATCCTCTCCACCTTGCAGCACAAAGGTGCGAAATCCCAGCTCATAGCCGTTTTTTGCACATTCAAAAATTTCATCGGCAGAAAGCCTGTATCTTTGAGCGTTTGAATTGCTGCGCCTGATTCCACAGTAAAAGCAATCGTTTTTGCAATAATTGGTGAATTCAATCAAGCCTCTGATATAAACCTGCTTACCGTAAATTTTATTTCTAAGCTCAGCAGCCGCCGCAAATGCGGATTCCGCACATTCGGCACGGTTTTTAATCAAACAAAGGTATTCGTCCGAATCAAGCTTTGCACCGCTTTTGAGCTTTTTAATCAGCGCCTCACACATTTCCATACGCGGTTTTTGCATAAACACCTGAAAGCCTGCCGATTTTTCCGCCTAAATCATTTATAACATTTTGGGGTGCATCAACGGCAACAGAGATAACGCTGATATTCTTTTTATGATAAGGCACGCCCATTCTGCCGATTATATACTCTCCGAATTGAGAAAGGATTTCATTAAGGGCGGCTACACTGCTTTTATCTTCCACAATAATTCCGACAACGGCAACTCGAGTTTCCATCTACATTCTCCTTAAAAATTACAGAGTAAACCATAAGTCTAAAAAACACACAAAAAAGCCGCACCCGAAAGAGTGCGGCATACCAAGCATATTAGGCCGTGAAGAATGCGCAATCGGCGCATTTTGCCAAAAAAAACGGCCCGATAATGCAATAATAAGCTGCTCTTTCGGTTAGGACGATTCATGTGCTTTCCGTCAGCTGCAACTGAAATAAACATATCTGTTAAAAAATAATATAACACAAAGCAAGGTGTTTTTCAACGGGTATTGCTTTAAATTTAAAATGATGTATAATTTTAATATGCGAATTATAAATTTTAAGATTAACGAAAACGACGCCGGTTTGCAAATCCGTGATTATCTGCGCAACTTCGGCGTTTCTGCGGCATTGCTTACAAAGTTAAAGCAAACCGAAAACGGAATAACAAAAAACGGCGTTTTTGCAAAATCCATAGAAACAATAGAATCCGGCGATGAGCTTTCAATAAAAATCGAAAGCAAGGGCAGCATGCCGGCGCCCGCAAATCTTCCGCTTAAAATTATATATGAGGATGAAGATGTTTTGGCGCTGAATAAACCGCCCGCCATGCCCGTTCACGAAAGCCGCAATCACAGGGGCGACACTCTTTCAAATGCTGTTGCAAATTATATGCAAGGCAAAAACGAAACCGCCTTTCGTGCTGTTTTCAGACTTGACAGGGACACAAGCGGAATAGTGCTTACGGCAAAAAACGAGCTTGCCGCCGCAAAGCTTGCGGGAAAAATAAAGAAGGACTATTATGCAGTTGTTTGCGGTGAAATAAGAGGATGCGGCACAATAGATGCACCCATTCGCCGAATAGAGAGCAGCATTATTAAAAGAGGGGTTTTTGAAGACGGCGAAACGGCTGTAACTCATTATGAAAGCATAAAAACAAACGGCAAATACTCTTTGCTTAAAATAAATCTTGAAACGGGACGCACTCATCAAATAAGAGTGCATTTTTCAAATCTGGGCCACCCATTGGCAGGAGATGAATTATACGGCGGAAGCACTTGTGATATATCACGCCAAGCATTGCACTGCAGAGCAATTCGCTTCACGCACCCCGTAACAGACAAAGAAATTTCGCTTTTCTGTGATTTTCCGAGTGATATGAAAAAGCTGATTGAGGAGATGAGCTGATGCCTGCATTTTCAACACATTATATTTTTGCCGAAGAAGTTATGGCGGATTTGCGCCGCATTGCAAAAGAAAACGGATTTCCCCTTTGCGAAAATGCCGTTTATATAGGCTCACAAGGGCCTGATATTTTCTTTTTTCACAGAGCGATGCCTTGGCAAAAGGGAAGAACTCTGCGAAAAGCCGGTTCTGCCATGCACCGTGCAAAATTCGGTGATGTTCTTGACGGCTTTGCCGATTACATAAAAGCAAGCAGCAGGCCGGATATTGCAAAAAGCTACGCATACGGTTTTATACTGCATTATGCAACAGACAGGAATTGCCACCCATACATATACAGCCTTCAAGAAAAAATAACAAAAAAACAGCCTCGGGCCAACCCTAATTCAACACACAATATGATTGAATTTGCAATTGATTCGGTGCTGCTGAACAAAATCAAAAGCATTGCTTCACCATGCGGTTTTGACACTTCACAAACATTTAACTATACGGCAGAAGAAAAGCATGAAATAGCAACAATGCTGTCTTTTGTTTCATCTGTTTTTTCTGAAGCACCGATTTCAATATCGGATGCAGAGCTTGCCATTGAGGACACAAAACACGCCCAACACCTTTTAACAGACGCTGACGGCAAAAAGGCCGCATTTCTGCAAAAAGCAGAAAAGCTTGCCGCACCGTTTACAAATAATTTTAAAATTTCGTCATTTATCAGAAATGACGACTTGGAAAACGACATCAAATGTGTTAATATAAATAACAAAGCTTGGAAATCACCTTTTTCCGGCAAAATCAGCAGGCAAAGTTTTTTTGATTTATATGATTATTCAAAGAAAGATGCGCTTAAAATGATAAGTGATTTTAACCTTGGACTTTGCGGAAAAGAAATAACAGGCAATTTATCGTTTTTAACGGGAACGGAAGTTAAATAAAGCTAACCGTTTTCGCCCATGCACGCCGTGCCCACAGCGATGCATCAATAAATAAGGGGCAGAAAGGCACTTAACCATGAAAACAATTCCCAGTTTTCAAATTGACCACAACATACTGAAAAAAGGCATTTATATCAGCAGAATTGATGACGACATAACAACCTATGATATAAGAATGAGAGAGCCAAACAGAGAGCCCGTTATGAGCAACGCCGCCATGCACACCATTGAGCATCTTTTTGCAACATATGTGCGCAACACAGAATTCGGCGACAACATTATTTATTTCGGCCCGATGGGATGCCGCACGGGATTCTATTTTCTTACACGCTCGCTTTCAGACGGTTATTCAATAAACCTCATCAAGGATGCATTTCAATTTATAGCAGATTATTGGGGAGTTATTCCCGGAGCCACAATGAAAGAATGCGGCAATTGCACAGATCACAACCTTGCCCTTGCAAAAGAAGAGGCTAAGGCATTTCTTGAAATTATCAAAGATTGGAAAAAAGAGGATTTAAAATATCCCGAATAAAAGTGAGGATAAAGAATGGAGCCTCTGTTTAAAACAACAACAGATTACACACCCGAAGTGCTTGAAAGAATGAACAGAAAAGTGCTTATGAAATCAAAGCCGTTTATTACCGCAATTACAATTATGGCGGTGCTGATTGTACTTTTCACTGCCGCCTGGGTTCACAAAATCGGTGCTGCAAGCATCATTTTGGGGCTGATTTTAGCGGCTGTTTTCGGCGGCACGCTTTATTTCAGCATTAAATCGGCAATAAAAAAAACATATGCATTTATGCAATCAAACGGAAGAGCGCACAGCGAATATCTTTTCTTTGAAGATAAGCTTCAGGAAGTGAGCGCTGCGGGGACATCCGAAGTTGAATATAAAACGCTGAAGGCAATTTGCGAAACAAAAAGCGATTTTTACTTTATGTTCGGAACTCACGGAACCCTTGCACTGCAAAAGGAAAACTGCCCGAAGGAGCTTTTTGAATTCATCAACAAATTAAAAAAAGACTATAATTTAAAAGGCTGATTGCAAACAAAGCAAAAAGAGAACGCCGCCCGCATAACCGCAGGCGGCGTTCCCTTTTTATATAAACCCCTTTATATACTTTTTACGCTTTACAATACGCTTTTAATCACACAATAACGCCCTTGAAATCAGGCTCGATAAAAGGCAAACCCAAATCATGCACAAGCTTTTCAACCGTGCCCTCAAAATTATGAGGTACGGGCATACCCAAAAAGGTCATATTATAAATGGCAAGTTCTTCGAATCTTGGCTGCATATCATTTTTTATCTTAACGGAATTGCCATCAAATTTAAATGTAAATTGGCGAACATGAGCAGTTTCAACCGGCCTTATCCAAAGCTTCAATGTGCCGTCACTCTGCCAAGCAGCCTTTGAATAGGCATGATAATGCAAATCGCCCAAATGCATTTGGCTTACACCGTATTCGCCGTTCATAGCCGCATAAACCGTGTTTACCTGCTCTTTTTCACGCCAAGTGAAATTTACGCCGTTTTCATTAAAATCAAATTTCATCTGATTTATAAATCCCGGTTTATTAAACAGCATATTAAGAATGGAAACAGAAATAACAGAAGTAAATTTATTTGTTTTGCACTCAATAGTTTTTCCGTTTAATTCATTTTCGGCTTGCATATTTCTGGGTTGTGCCGGCAAATCCTCTACCTCGCAGGCATCAAGAGTTTTTAACAGTTCCGAATGCTCCGCCTCGTTTTCCGGCAAAGCACCGTATTCAAAGCATTCGGGAAAATACTTCCAAAACACTTTCATGATCTTATAATCCTCGGATTCGCCGCAATTAAGAACAACAAGTGCATCATACTCGGGAAACATAAAACAACGCTGACCGAATAAGCCGTCTGCCCTGTAGCTGTTGGAAATAGGATTTCTCCAAAATTGATAGCAATAGCCGCACATATTATCAATAAAGCCGTCACTCACCGAATCAGTTTGCTTTGCCGTGGCTTCCTTAACCCAATTTGCGGGCACAAGCTGAGTACCGTCTATCCACTTGCCTCCGTGTATATAAGGCAGGAAAAACTTTGCCAAATCCTCAGACTTCATATAGAGTCCCCAGCCGCCGGCATTGTTACCCTTGCCGTCTGTTTCCCAAAACGGTTTTTCAATACCGAGCGGGGCAAACATCTTTAAATTAAGATAATCAACCATGCTCATTCCCGTAACTTTGGAAATGATGGCAGATAGCATAAATGTATTTTCGGAAATATAATTAAATTTTGTGTTTGGTGGCAGCATAAATGCGGCATCAAAGAATTGCTTTATCCAATCCTTATCGCCTTTTTCGTCAAACACGGTTATAAATTTATCGGAGCGCATGGTGAGTAACATACGCACCGTAAGCATCTTGTTAACGGGAAGCTTTGAAGAAAAATATTCAGGAAAGAAATCAGATACTTTATCATCAAGGCTTAAAAGGCCCTCATCAATTGCAAAGCCAACAGCGGTTGAAGTTACAGATTTGCTCATTGAATAAAGCACATGAGGAATATCGGCAGCATAAGGTTTCCAAAAGCCCTGTGCAAAAACTTTGTCATGGCGCACCATTGTGAAACTTTGCAAGCCAAGTTTTTTACTGTTTATCTCATCAACAAAAGCCTTAATTGCAGAGCTTTTAACACCGACGCTTTCCGGAGTTACATGCTTCAAATTTATGTTTTCAAGAGTTATCATAACAAGTGCTCCCACAAAAGATATTTATAATGCAATTTTAAAACAAACCGCCTTTTTTTTCAATTAAAAGAGTGGATTTTTGTTTTTTTCGTAGGAATGCACTAATATCAAGGCAATTTTATATGCAACAATATCAGCAATATTTTCACAAGAGTTGCAATATGTAAATAAATTTCCTAATTATTGCATATAATATTAACAAAAGCTAAAATAAAAATAAAATTAGCACTCTCCACTTGACAGTGCTAATTTTTGTGCATATAATGAAGATGAACTTGAAAGAGAGGTACAAAGACACCACAGATATGTGATTCAAACACAGCTCTTGAGTAAAACAAGTTCACCGTCGAACGGCAGGTAGCAAAACTCGCCACCGAGGATTTCATCCGCAGCTACGAGCACAAGCTAAGTTGAATGGAGGAATGATTTATGTTACCAAGCATTTTCGGTGAAAACTTATTCGATGATATGTGGGACGATGTATTTGATTCAATGTCCGGTTTTGAACGCCGCAACCCCTTGTACGGCAAGCATGCTAAAAACATGATGAAAACCGATGTTAGAGAAACCGAAGGCTCATATGAGCTTGATGTTGATCTACCCGGCTTCAAGAAGGACGAAATCAAGGTTGATCTTAAGAACGGTTATCTTACCATCAGTGCAGAAAAAGGCATTGATAAGGAAACCGAAAACAAGAAAGGCCACTACATTCGCAAGGAGCGTTATGTTGGCTCTAACAGCAGAAGCTTTTATGTTGGCGATGATGTTAAGGCTTCCGAAGTTAACGCAAAATATGAAAATGGTATCCTCAAGATATCCTTGCCGAAGGCAGAAGCAAAGAAGTTGCCTTCTTCAGGCTCAATAAGCATCGAATAAACAAAGCCCCTATCGGGGCTGTTCGCAAAAGAATGATGCAAAATTGTGAAAACAATTCGGCAAAACAAATTCATTTGTGGCGCAATGACGAAAAACCGCCGATACTGTTGTATCGGCGGTTTTTCTTTTTAGTTATTCTGTTTTATTCGCCGTTTTCTTTTTCCTCAAGAGCCTTGCGGCGGCGTGCTTTTCTTTTTTTGTTTTTGTTAACAACAAGAGCCACATATGCAGCAACGCCTATTGCAACAACAACTATAATAATTCTAACGGCGGTATTCGAGAAAAACGATTTAATTGAATTAAGAACCTTCAATAAAGTGGAAAGTTCAACATCATCCGCAGACACCAATTGTGCCGTTGCAACAACCTGATCGCCGTAAATGATATCCGCCGTGCAAATCTCATCGCCCTTACTTACCGGGGCTTTTATCTCCTGCGGTTTATCTTTAACTTTTATTATTACGGTTGATTTATCAAGCCCAACCGGCACTATCGCCGTTACATCATCTTTTGCAACAAGGCGAACCGTATCCGCATCCTTGCCGTTTTTAACAGGAACCTCATCAACAACCTCGCTTTTTTCAAGCACAGTGGAATACTTCAACTGAGAGAATGCCCAATCAAAAAGAGTGGCGGCATCTATAAAAGAACATTTTTCAACATATCCGTCCTTATTATAATCTATCACCGGAGCACCCAAAACAACGGCAAGATAATTATACCCATCCTTACTTGCGGTTGTAACTACGCAATACCCGGCCTCTCCCGTTGAGCCTGTTTTAATGCCCTTTGCATATTTATAATAATAAGAGACAAAGCCTTTGCGAAGCATTAAATTTGTGTGATAAAACTTTTGGCCGTTATACTCATATTCAACCGTGTCTGCAATTTTTGTGAAAGTGGGATTATGAATTGCCGCCAATGCAATTTTCGCCATATCTGCAGCTGTTGTGTAATGATTTTCGTCGTGCAAGCCATCCGGATTAACAAAATTTGTGTTTTCGCAGCCGAGAGATTTAACATACTCATTCATTTTTTGCACAAAAGCAGCCCTTGTGCCGCCCACAAATTCAGCGAGCACCTCGGTTGCATCGCATGCAGAATGAACCATTGTTAAATACAAAAGCTGTTCAACAGTTAGTGTGTCGCCAACCTTCAAACCTGCAACCTGAGCGCCTGTGCCGAGCAGAATATCAAAAGCTTCTTTTGAAACGGTGACCTCCTGCTGCAGATCATCAACATTTTCTATTGTTACCATGGCGGTAACTATTTTAGTAAGCGAAGCGGGATACATTTTTTCATTTTGATTTTTCTCTGCAACCACCGGATATGAATTATCATCCAAATTTATAAGCATATAGGCCTTGGAATAAAGTGAAACATCCGGAGTGTAGGTTGCGGCAAAAGCCGAAACATCTGCAAAAACGGATATTACAATAAAAACCAACGCAGAAAAAAAAGCGGTAAACTTTTTCATACTCTTGACACCTTTTAGAATAAAATATATTATATAGGAAATGCACTTTACGGCACTGATGATATTTTAACATTTTTAAACGCCGTTTAAAAGACTTATTGAATAAAAAAATATTAAGATTGAGTAAAATTCAAATTTACGAAAGGCACAGTGAATTTTATGGTTTATATTACAGGAGACACTCACGGCGATATATCGTGGTTTAAAAACCCAAAGCTTAAAAAGCTTGGCGAAAAAGACATTTTAATAATTTGCGGCGATTTTGGCTTTTTGTGGAATCCAAAGAGCGAAACCGAAAAGAAAAACTTAGAAATACTGAAAAGCAAAAAATACACAATTTGCTTTTTGGACGGTTCACACGAAAACTTTGATATGCTGAACGCTTACACACCGTATCGCTGGAAGGGCGGAAACGCACACAAAATAGCAAACAACATTTTCCACCTGATGCGAGGAGAGATTTTTACGTTTGACGATAAAACCTTTTTCGTTATGGGCGGCGGAGAAAGCGATGACCGTGATATGCGTGAGCCCGGTGTTTCTTGGTGGGACGAGGAAATGCCAAACGCAGAAGAAATTAAAAACGCAGAAGATAATTTAAGAGATTCAAATTACAATGTGAACTACATATTATCTTATGAAGCGCCGGCAATAGCAAAGGATTTTCTGAAGTTGCATTTGAAAGAAGCGGCAAAGATTACTCCGCTGAACACGTATTTGCAGGAGCTTGCAAAAAATGTGGACTACTATCATTGGTATTTCGGTTCACTTCACACCGATATGCAGATCAGCAAAAAGATGACCGCCGTGTTCAACGAAATTCACGAAATAAGATAACGCACACAATTGCAAAGGGCTGCGCAGACTTTTAAGCTGCACAGCCCTTTTGTTATCGTTTATATATTCTTCCGAAAAAAGGCGCATCAAGCACACTTAGCACAGAAACACCCATTTTAAGCATTATTGAAAGAGCTTGAATGCTTTGCCTTTTTGCCACTGAAATTTGCATTAACGGCATATATTCCAACGCAAACAAGAATCAGCGATGCCAAGCTCTTAACATTAAACGCTTCCGCCGTTTCTCCCAGCATAAGTGCGGAAAGCAACACACCGAAAACAGGATTCATGAAGCCCGTTACGGCAACCCGTGAAACGGGATTATGCTTTAACAGCAAGCTCCAAACCGTGTAAGCAACGGCGGAAATAAGCGCAAGATAAAGCAAAATCAAAATGCTTTTCACGCCGGCTTTAACATAAATTCTGCCGCCTGCGGCATAAGCGCAAACGCTCATTACTATTCCGCCCGCAAGAAACTGCCAACCGGAAAGCGCAACAGGATCATCCGTTTGCGAAAATCTTTTAACAAGGACTCCGGAAACAGAATAAGCAAAAGCCGAAAGAACAATTGCACCGTCTCCGTTTAAGCTGAATCCGCCGAATCCTCCCGATTGAAAATTTATAAGTACAACGCCGGCGAAACCGATGGCAGCACCGATTATTTTTGGAGCTGTAAGCTTTTCCATTTTAAAAACGAGTGACGAAATGAGCAAAGAAAGAAAAACGCTCAGCGAATCAAGCACACTTGCCTTAACACCGCTTGTGTGTGCAAGGCCGATATAAAACATTGTGTATTGCATAACAGTTTGAAACACACACAAAATGAAGCAATGCTTTAATTGGGATTTACCATGCAACAACAAAGGCTTTTTAGCAAGCAATGATCCGAAGACGATAACGAGCACACCTGCCGCAGCAAATCTGATGCCGGCAAAAAGAATTTGTGCCGCAGTATTTGATTGCAAAACTCCGAAAAGCTTATAACCGATTTTTACAATAGGAAAAGCAGAGCCCCAAAGCAGGCAGCAAAGCACCGCAAGCGGCAACATAATGCCGAATTTTGAAAGATTGATTTTTTTAGATTTGCCCATTTAATTTAAACACTCTTTTATATATTTCTTCTACATCGGCAGATGTTAATGTTGTTGGATTATTAAGTAATCTGTCTACATTAACACCGGCAGCAAAGCCTTGAACAAGCTTTTCATCCGCCATCGGCGATTCAAGGCCGAATTCATCAACAAGCGCTCTGAACGCGGCGGCACCGCCCGCCGAATTTTTTGCGCCAAGCATAACACCAAGTTCATCAAGGGTTTTAAGCACATATTCCCTGCCGCGCTTGTCATTTACAAAAGAATTATTTTGATTCATATAATTCCAAATTTCCGCTAAATTAGCGGCAACGGAATGGCCGTGCGCCGTGTGGCAATTTATTGTGATGTTATAGCACATTGCATGAGCCGATGTGGTTGAAGTGATATTGATTGCTTTTCCTGCAAAGTAGGAAGACAACAGCATATTTCTGTTTGCAACAGATTCATTTGCAATGTATCCGTTTTTATTTTGCACAAAAAGCCTTATTGCTTTTTCTGCATATTCTTTGCTTTGCGATGTGCTTTTAACATTCCAATAGCTTTCTATTGCATGGCAAAGCGCATCCATTGCCGTGCATCTTCTTTGGTAAGGCGGCACGGTTTTTAAAAACGTTTCATCAAGCAACACCAAATCAGGCAAAAAGCCGCTGTGAGTGATTGAGTGCTTTTCAACATCATTTACATAAAATATAGAATAGCGTGTTGCTTCAGAACCCGTGCCCGAAGTTGTCGGAATTGCAAAGAAACCTATATCATTATCATCCATCGGCTTTAAAAGTGCGGTTTCAGCATCATTGGTTACAAGCAATTTAATCATTTTTGCCGAATCAAGCACAGAGCCTCCGCCGGCGCCGATTATATAATCACAAGAATTCTTTTTATAAAGTTCTGCTGCGGCAAGCATATCCTCATACCTTGGATTTGGGCGAACAGTGCTCCACACCGTTAAATCATATTTATTTGAAAGAAAATCAAAAGCATCCGTTTTCATAAAGGATTTTCCACAGCACAAAAACGGCTTTTTACAATCTGCAAGCTGCGTAAATTCATTTAAATCTTTTAAAATATATCCTTTTTCCTGTGTAGACAATACATTCACTCCAAATCATTGTATTATTATAAAAAGGCTTTGCAAAACAAAATTTGAAAAGCAAGTGAAAAAGCCCGCAAGCAGGCATATGCCCAAATTGCGGGGCTTTTTAATTTATATCCTTAAAAACACTGCAAATCAGCAATTAGCATCTAAAAATGCATCTATGCCTTCATAAACCTCTTGCCTGTTTGTTTCGTTCAAAACTTCGTGGCGGCAACCCGGGAAAAGCTTAACCGTAACATTTGTGTGGCCGGAGGCCTTCATCTTGTCTGCGACCTCGTTAATACCCTTTGAATATGCACCTACGGGGTCATCCGCACCCGAAACAAGCAAAATCGGCAAATCCTTTTTAACGGTGTTATAACATTCAGCGCTGTTTGCCCAAACATTAAGATTAACCAAATCATTCATGCCTTTAACGGTAAACAGAAAGCCGCAATAGTCATCATCAATATATTTTTGAACAATGGCAGAATCTCTTGTCAGCCAATCAAACGACGTTTTTTTGTCTGTTTTTTTATTGAAACTGCCAAATGTTATTTTATCGAGCATTTTTGATTTATAGGTGCTTCCTTTAATGCTTGCAATAAGATTTGAAATTGCTTTTCCCATACCGGCAGCCGGATTACTGCCGCCTGTGCCCATATAAACCGAAGCATCGCTTGCACCGGGATAAGCACAATCAAAGCAGCGAACGATAAACGAGCCCATGGAGTGGCCAAACATAATTATCTTTTTATCAGGAAATTCCTTTTTGGCAAGATCATAAACGGTTTTTAAATCCTTAACAAGATTTTTATATCCGTCGTTTTCGCCGAAGTAGCCAAGCAGCTCGGTTTTTTGATTTGATTTACCGTGATTTGCCATATCATGCATAAACACGGCATAACCCATATCCGTTAAGTGCTTAACATAATCGGCATATCTGCTGATATGCTCTGCCATTCCGTGGTGAATTATAACCACAGCCCTTACCTCGCCCTCGGGTAAAAATTCGCAGCCGTGTATCCGGCAAACACCCGTGGCGGATTTGAATGAAAATTCCTTCGTTTTCATAATTTAACCCCCAACATAAATTTTATAAAGCCGGCAGCAAAGTCCTTAATCCATGCCACCTGCAATTTTATTATAATAAGCACCCTAATAAAAAGCACTTTACTATAAAACCCCGGTTAAATCGAAAGGCGGAATAAAATCCTTGCCGGCAGAATCAAGTTCCTGCACGAAAACATTTTGCACTCCCACATCAATTGCATGGGAAACCACCTTTTCATATTCACGCCGTGTTATTTTTCTGTTTATTTCCGGGCAAGCAGACAAATCGCCGCACGGAGTGTATTGCGACATCAGGCTCAAATACACCTGTGGGAAATTATTTGCCGCATAATCAATTATTTCAACAGCCGAATTTGTGTTTTGCGGCAAAATCAAGTGGCGAATTATAACACCTTTTTGCATAACATCACCGCAAAATTCGCATTTTGGTTGCTGACGCACCATTTCTGCAATTGCCGCCTTTGCAACTTCCGGATAATTTGCTGCTTTGCTATATCTTTGAGCTTTATCGTTTCTGATATATTTAAAATCCGGCAAATATATATCAATAAGACCGTCAAGAAATTTCAGTGTTTCAATATTTTCATACCCGCCCGAATTATAAACAACGGGCACAGGGCATTTCCATTTTGAAAGCACATTTGCAAGGCGAAGCGCATAATGAGTGGGATTAACCAAATTTATATTATTTGCGCCGCTTTCTATCAAGCGTTCAAATATTTCAATAAGCTTTTCATCAGAAACCTCAACGCCCTTATTTTCAAGGCTGATTTCATGATTTTGGCAAAAAACGCATTTTAAATTACAGCCGCTGAAAAACACGGTGCCGCTGCCGTTTTTACCGCTTATGCAAGGCTCTTCCCAATAATGAAGAGCCGCCCTTGCAAGCCTGAACTCCTGCGGAGACGCACAAAATCCGAGATTGTTTTTTCTGTTTGCCCCGCACGTTCTGGGGCATTGATTGCAAATCATATTTCGCTTTCCAAAAGTTCCTTGTAAATATCCGATTTTTTAAACGGAGAGCTTGCAGCCGCCTCTTTTGCGGCACGGCTCATAGTCATGCCGGATTGAACAAGCGCCGCAGCTTTTTTTACGGCATCATCCAAGGTGATTTCCTGCTTTGTTTCTTGATTTTTACCCTCTATAATCAAAACCATTTCGCCTTTCAAATGGCCATCGCCGTAAAGCTCATTTGCATCTTTCAAGGTTGTTTTAATTACTTCTTCGTGAATTTTAGTTATTTCACGCACTATGGCAATTTCTCTGTTTCCGAGAGCAGAATACAAATCCGCAAGCGTGCTTGCAAGCTTATGCGGTGCCTCGTAAAAGACCATTGTTCGTTTTTCATCTTTAATTTCATCAAGATGCTCGAAGCGAGATTTTTTTGAAACGCTTAAAAAGCCTTCAAAAGTAAAGCGCCCCGTATCCATTCCGGAAATTGCAAGCGCCGTGGCAAAAGCGGTGGGTCCGGGAACGGAAACCACCTGAATTCCTTTTTCATGGCATTGCTGCACAAGCTCCCTGCCGGGATCTGAAATTGCAGGCATACCGGCATCGGTTACTATGGCACAATCCTCGCCGGCGGCTATTCTTGCGCAAATAAGCTCTCCTTTTTCACGCTTATTGTGTTCATAATAGCTGACAGCTTCTTTTTTTATACCAAAGTGATTAAGTATTTTAAGAGTAACTCTTGTGTCCTCAGCGGCAATAAAATCAACATCCGCAAGAGTTTGCACCGCACGGGGAGACAAATCAGAAAGATTGCCTATCGGCGTGCCCACAACATATAATTTTCCGCTCATTTATCGTACCCATCGGCATAAGAACCGTAAATTTTAAGCATTTCATCGGTGAATTTGCCGTTTTCTTTTTTTATTTGCAGCAGCGGCTCTATGCGTATAAAGGGTTTTGCATTTTTTTTGCCCTCCACAAGAAATAAAAACGGCTCTTCACCGCTTTTATCAACCACAAAGCGCAGCCTTTTAGGCTCCAAGCTGTGGCGGCGCATAATTTCAAGCGCATCCACAAGCCTTTCGGGGCGATGGCACATGCAAAACCTACCGCCGTATTTAAGCAGATAATTTGCGGCAAGAACCGCATCCTCAATATTGCAACAAATCTCATGGCGTGCAATTTTTGCACTTTCGCCGAGAGATTCAATGCCCGTGCCTACGGGTTTATAAGGAGGATTCATTGTTACGAGCGAGAAGCCCTCTGCCGGAAAATGCTGCCTTATCTGCCTTAAATCGCAATGATGCACGGTGAGCCTGTTTTGCAACGAATTATGCTCTATGCTGCGATTTACCTGATCAACGGCATTTTGCTGAATATCAAGGCACTGCACCCTTTCCGGTTTTGGATTTCTTAACCAAAGAAACGGAATAATTCCGCATCCCGTGCCCATATCCATTGCCGAATCTTTATCCTTAGGCGCTGCAAAATCCGCCAAAAGCAGAGCATCGGTGCCAAAGGTGTGTTGAGGTGTTACCTCTATATAAACATCATCGGAAAGTCTTTCGTATTTTGCCATAATTTGAAAAGATTAACCTTTCGCAAATTTATTTATCATCATCTGAAGAAAGCTTAAGCACAGCCATAAATGCCTCCTGCGGAACTTCAACCGTGCCGAAGTGGCGCATACGCTTTTTACCCTCTTTTTGCTTTTCAAGCAATTTTTTCTTTCTTGTTACATCGCCGCCATAGCACTTTGCAAGCACATCCTTACGAAGCGCCTTAACGGTTTCCCTTGCAATAACCTTGCCGCCGATTGCAACCTGAATAGGCACCTCAAAAAGGTGGCGAGGTATATTGTCTTTAAGCTTTTCCGCAATTTTTCTTGCACGCGGATAAGCCTTATCGGCATGAATAATAAACGAAAGAGCATCTATTATATCGCCGTTTAGCATAACATCAACCTTAACAAGATTGCTGCGCCTGTATTCCGAAACCTCATAATCAAACGATGCATAGCCCCTGGTGCGTGATTTAAGCGCATCAAAAAAATCATAGATGATTTCGTTAAGCGGAAGCTCATAGCTTATATCAACTCTGTCCGGCGTGATATAAGTCATTGTTTTAAACACGCCGCGTCTGTCCTGGCACATATCCATAATTGTGCCAACAAATTCGCTTGGCGCATATATGTTGGCATTGCAAAACGGTTCTTCGCAATAATCAATCAAAGCCGGGTCGGGATAATTTGTAGGATTATCGATTTCCTTCAAGCTTCCGTCGGTCATATGAATTTTGTAAACAACACTCGGAACGGTTGTAACAAGATCAAGATTATATTCTCTTTCAAGCCTTTCCTGAATTATTTCAAGATGCAAAAGCCCAAGAAAACCGCATCTGAAGCCAAAGCCGAGCGCACCGGAGGTTTCCGGCTCAAATGAAAGAGAGGCATCGTTGAGTTGCAGCTTTTCAAGAGCATCACGCAAAGCCTCATAATCAGCGCCGTCTGCCGGATAAACACCGCAGAACACCATGGGATTTATTTTTTTATAACCCGGAAGCGGTTCTTCTGCAGGGTAAGAGGCGGTTGTTACAGTATCTCCGACGCGGGCATCATGCACCGTTTTGATTGAAGCCGTTATATAACCAACCTCGCCCGCCGTAAGTTCCGGTGCCTTTTCCATATATGTGGCACGCATATACCCCACCTCAACAACGGTGAACTCTGCTCCGGTTGCCATCATGCGCATAGTATCGCCGGCCTTAATTTTGCCATCCATAACGCGCACATAAACAATAACGCCTCTGTAAGAATCATAAACGGAATCAAAGATAAGCGCACGAAGCGGTTTTGAATCATCGCCCTGCGGAGGTCTTACCTCATTAACGATATATTCCAAAATTTCGCCAACATTTTCCCCTGTTTTTGCAGAAACACGGGGAGCATCAAGGCAAGGAATGCCTATAACCTCTTCAACCTCCTCGGCAACCGCCTGAGGATCTGCGGCAGGCAAATCAATTTTGTTTATAACAGGCAAAATATCCAAATCATGATCAAGAGCAAGATAAGTGTTTGCAAGTGTTTGTGCTTCAACACCCTGAGATGCATCAACTATAAGCAAAGCTCCCTCACAGGCAGCAAGAGATCTTGAAACCTCATAATTAAAATCCACATGGCCCGGAGTGTCAATCAAATTAAATTCATAAAGCTCGCCATTTTTTGATTTATAATCAAGTTTAACCGCATGAGCCTTAATTGTTATTCCTCGTTCACGCTCCAAATCCATATCATCCAAAATCTGATCCTGCATGTCACGCTTTTGAACAGATTCGGTAAGTTCCAACAATCTATCCGCAAGAGTGGACTTACCGTGATCTATATGAGCAATTATTGAAAAATTTCTTATATGTTCTTTGTTTACAGACAAAATTATTTATCCTCCGAATAGTTATCTTTAAGTTCTTTCAGATCATTCATCATAACCTTTTTATTATGCTTATATTTATCAAACAAGCGATATACATAATAAAACGGCAATAAAAAAGGCTTTTTTTCAAGAACCTTATATTGCGCCTTCATTTCGCTTTTTTCCGGAAAGAGCCTGTGCTTCAGCCAGCCGAGCTTTCCGCCGTAGTTGTTTACCTCTTCGGTAATATTACGCTCAAATTTTCCAAAAACTCCGCCGTCAAACATTTTGGAAAGCAATTGTTTTTCGGCATCCTGCGGCTCTTTTTCTTCGAAAACGCAATCCGCAAGAGAAAGCACAACGGAATGAAATTCCGAAAGCCCAAACTCTGCAAATTTGCCGCTTATATAATCCCAATCCAATTCATCATTGCTGTGCGAAAGCAAATACATATCGCAAAGAAATCGCACTCCGCAACCGTGGCCGCAGCTATAATGCTTATACATATGCGCAAGGGCATAAATATAATTATCCTCACGGCTTATTGCATAGCGGCAGCCCTCTGCTTTTTTTGCATTTTCCCAAGGATCAAGACCGGGGCAAAATTCAGAGCCTTCAAAAAACAAATCCCTATGCATTTCAAAAGAGCAATACGGTTTTTTATAAAAATCATCCGAGTTTTCGGAAGCCGTGCCCAGATAAAAGCCGTGGCTTTTCATTATTTTCAGCAGCTTTTCACGCTTTGATTTATCATACAAAATATCATTATCGCTCATTTGGCGCATAAAACTGCCGGGATAATAATCTCTTATCACCAGACCTTTTAAAAACATATAGTTAATTCCGGCATCGTCAAGATCGGCGCAAATTGCAGAGCGCTCATTATTCACAACAATTGTGCGTTTAAGCTCCGAATAGCGATAATTATTCCACGCAGCTTCTTCATCTGCAGTTAAAACACCGGCTTCTTGCAGTGCAGGCAAAATTATGTTATAAACCTGCTGTTTATTTGCCGTTTCAAACAGCTTTTTATGGTCTGTTCCCTCGGCAGGCTTAGGTGCCTTTTCACCGAGAAGCGCACATTTTAAAAGGCAAAGGAGATAATCAATCTCCGCAATTCCTGTTTTTATCATATTATTTCACATAACCTTCCGGCAAAATCAAAAATGCAACCGCCTTTTAATCTCCGGTAAAACTAAATTATTATTTTAAAGAAATCACAAGAAGACAAATCTTATTATTCCTCAAGGATTCCCGCTTTGCGGATGATTTCTATAACCTCGCGCACATCGGCACGAATAACTTCCTCCGGCGCATCATATTTTTCAAGCATTGCGGCAACCAAGCTGTCTTCAGTTTGTTCTGTTTTAAGCAGGGTAAAAATATAATTTGCGGTTGGATTATTATTGATAATTCCGTTGAATGATTTTGAAAGATTGCCCGTTGCAATGGCAAAATCCTTGCCGTCTATATTACCAAGCATTATATCATTATTCAGTTTCATTATGCTCAACGCCTTTCGTATTAAAATCGTTTCAATTGCCGTGAATGCAATTGCAATAAAAATTTACAGTTTTTTCTTATTGCCGCCCGATAAGCCTTTGTAGCTTAATTCCAAATAAAAGCAAAGCTATTCTATTCGTTACTTGTTTTTATTTGCTCTCCGTTCGGCAAAATAAAAGACTGCTCAAAGGTTACCCCAACAACATCCGCTATTTGCTTCAGTTCTTCAAGAGTCATAGTATCACGCTTAAGCTTTTTGCCGAAGTTTTGAGGCGTTTGGCCGATTCTTCTGGCAAGCTCGGAAACACTTATATTCTGTTTATTACACAGTTCTTTAATCATATCGGATGTGTTCATCATTATCCTCCATGTTTTAAACGCATATCGGCTTATCACATTATAAACCATTTGGTTGATAAATTCAATCCCGATGCACCTTGTTTTGCAAATTTTCTGCAAATAAAGCAATTGATGCTTTCGGCACGGAAAACGGCACGAAAAAAGCGAGGCAAAAACTTTTGCCTCGCTTAATAATTCAATTCATCAAGCTGTTTTCAACAAGAAACTCACTTATAGTTTTTCAACAATTCCTTGTCTTTTACTTGAGCAATGTATAGATTTGATACAGAAACATCATGTTGTTCCTTAATCCACTCTTTGATTTCTCTTTATGACGCTGAACCCTTAGCACTTTTCAGATACTCTGCATCTTTTGCTCATAATCAACATGAGCATACTCAACATTCTTATCGTTGACTATTTTCCTACCCAAAAGGCAAACCGCCTCTACATGCGGGGTGCGGGGAAAAAGGTCAACTGCTTTAAGCCGCTTTGCCTCATAGCCGATCTGAGCAAGAATTTGCAAATCCCTTGCAAGAGTTGCGCTGTTGCAAGAAATATAAACGATTTTTTCAACACCAAGACCTGATATAATATCAAAAAGCTCTTTTTGACAACCTTTACGAGGCGGATCTAAAATCACAACATCGGGGCGAACACTCTTTTCGGTTAAAATCCTTGCGCCTTCATAAGCATCTGCGCAAATAAATTCTGCATTTGACACATTATTGAGCTTTGCATTTTCTATTGCATTTTCGATTGCCTGAGGCACAATTTCAATTCCGTAAAGCGCTTTGCATTTATCCGAAAGAGTTATCCCGACCGTACCTGCACCGCAATACATATCAAGCAATATTTCATCGCCTGTTAATTGTGCAAGCTCTGCGGCAGCCGAATAAAGCTTTTCACACTGCGCATGATTTACCTGATAAAAACTTTGAGGTGAAATAACAAATTTTTTTCCTAAAAGCTCATCGGTTATTTTTTCGCTGCCCCAAAGCAACTTTGTTTTTTCGCCGAGAATAACATTGGTTTTCTTTTTATTCACATTAAGCACAACGCTTTTTAAGCCCGGCATTGCCGACTGCAAAAGCGATATAAGCATTTGTGAATCCGGCAATGAATCTGCATTTGCAACAACGCACGCCATAATTTCGCCAGTTGAAAAAGCCTTGCGAAAATAAAGATGGCGCAAAACTCCCCTGCCGCTTTTTTCATCAAACGATGAAAGCCTATTCGCAAGCGCCCATTTTTTAAACGCATTTGCGCCGGCTTCAAATTCCTTTGGCTGAAGAAGGCAATCAGATATGGGAATAATTCTGTGGCTTTTATAAGCATAAAAGCCGACACTACAATTACCGCCGTTAACACAAACGGGATATTGAGCCTTATTGCGATAGCGAATAACATTCTCTGCTCCAATAATTTCCTCACATCTTATGGGCAGCTTTGCTATGCGTTCCATATTTCCGTTTACAAAATCGAGCTTACTTTCAAGCTCTTTTTCATAAGTTAAGGATCTGAAAGCGCAGCCGCCGCATTTGTCGGAAACAGGGCAATCGCTTTCAATTCTGAATTTTGATTTTTCAATTATTTCTTTTATTATGCCTACCGCATAGTTTTTTGAAACTTTAATAATATGAGCCGTTATAACATCACCGGGCACTGCGCCGAAAACAAAAACGGCAACACCGCCGTATCTGCCGATTGCACTGCCTTCTGAGGTTACGGACTCGATATTAAGCTTTATTTCATCATTTTTTTTAAGATTCAACATAAATCACCAACAAATATGATAGCATAAAACACACGGAATTAAAAGAGAAATCGCAAATGAAAATCGGCAATAAAAAACCGCCCGACCTAAGCCGAGCGGATTTAAAGAATATCATTTATTTAATTTGCGCTGAATAAGTTTAACAATTTCTACAATCGGAATAACCGCAAATGCAAGAGCAAGCGCAATTACATATTCAACTGCCGAAACTGCCGCAAAATCGAAAGCAGCGGCAAGGAACGGAACATAGATAACTGCCGTGCAAAGAACAAGGCTGAGAGCCATTGCGCCAAACAAAAACTTATTATGCGATTTGAGTTTAAACACAGACTGACGCATTGAACGCATATTAAACGAATGGAAAATTTCGGCAAGTGAAAGCGTTAAAAATGCCATCGTCATTCCGTTTTGATGAATAAGCTCGCCGCTGCCGTGTGCAAGGTGAGTTCCCACATAATAGGAAATCAATGTAAGCACAGTTACCATGGCGCCCTGCCAAGCAACATCAAAGCCCATTCCGTTTGCAAAAATACCGTCTTTTTCACTGCGCGGCGCACGCTTCATAATATCCGACTCGCCTTTTTCAACGCCGAGTGCCATTGCAGGAAAGGCATCCGTTATAAGATTTATCCACAAAAGATGAACAGGCTCAAGCACCGTAAATCCCAAAAGAGTGGCAGCAAAAATCGTTAGTACCTCTGCAAGATTTGAAGAAAGCAAAAACTGAATTGATTTGCGAATATTATCATAAATGCGTCTGCCTTCCTCAACTGCAGAAATAATGGTGGCAAAATTATCATCTGCAAGCACCATATCGGCAACATTTTTTGTTACATCCGTGCCTGTTATTCCCATACCGATACCTATATCGGCATTTTTTATGGAAGGAGCATCGTTTACTCCGTCGCCCGTCATTGCAGTAACCATGCCTTTTGCACGCCAAGCATTAACTATTCTTACTTTGTGCTCAGGCTGAACACGGGCAAAAACGCTGTAATTTTCAATATTCTTTTCAAGCTCTGCATCACTGAGTAAATCAAGCTCAGAGCCCGTTACTGCTTGAGACGGATCATCTGCTATGCCGAGAGTTTTTGCAATTGCAAAAGCAGTATCTTTATGATCGCCCGTTATCATAACAGGCTTAATTCCGGCCTCCTTGGCTTCAACAATTGCATCGCACACCTCAGGGCGAACAGGATCAATCATGCCTGCAAGGCCGATGTAGCAAAGATTTTTTTCAAGAGCTTCTGATGAAATTTCCTTTGGCATCACGGAATAAGTGCTCATAGCAACACAAAGCACACGAAGCGCGCGATCTGCCATTTCCTTATTTTCGGCTGCAATTTCAGTTCGTATTTCATCAGTAAGCGCAACTTTTTTACCGTTTCTGAGAGCATAGGTGCAACATTTTAAAACAACATCGGGTGCGCCCTTTGTATATTGCACAAAACCATTGCCCTCTGCCGAATGCACGGTTGTCATCATCTTTCTTGACGAATCAAAAGGCACCTCTGCAACACGGGGAAATTCCTGCTCAAGCTGATCTTTTTTCATGCCAAGCTTTTGCGCCCATTCAACAAGTGCCGCCTCTGTTGGCTCACCGTTAATTTTTCCGTTTTGATTAAATGCATCACAACAAAGAGCCATTGCCTGCGCCGTAAGATTTTCCGAATCGCCTTTACAATCCGTTACAGTCATTTTATTCTGTGTGAGCGTGCCTGTTTTATCCGAGCAAATAACCTGTGTGCAACCGAGAGTTTCAACAGCAGTAAGCTTACGAACAACTGCATTGCGCTTACTCATTTTTGTTACGCCGATTGACAAAACAATTGTAACAACAGTTGCAAGACCTTCAGGAATAGCGGCAACGGCAAGCGAAACAGCAACCATAAATGTGCTCAATATGCCTTCAAATGTTACGGCATTTCCTGAAATAACCGTTCTTAAAACATCAACGCAAAATATAACGACGCATATTCCGAGCACAAGATAAGAAAGCACCTTTGAAAGTTGATTCAGCTTTTTTTGAAGCGGTGTTTCGCCGTCTTTTGCATCATTTATTGCAGTTGCGATTTTTCCCATTTCGGTTTTCATGCCCGTTGCGGTAACAACTGCCTCACCATGGCCGTAAACAATGTTTGAGCCCATATAGCACATATTTTTTCTGTCTCCGAGCGGCACATCGCCGTCTTCCTCGCAGGCGATTGCATCAACTGTTTTTTCAACCGGCACAGATTCGCCCGTTAGCGCCGCTTCCTCTGCTTTAATTGAAGCGCAGCTCAAAATTCGGCAATCCGCCGGCACACTGTCGCCCGCTTCAAGCACTATAACATCACCGGGAACAAGCATTGCTGAATTAACGGAAATTATTTCGCCGTTGCGCTTAACCTTGCTTTTTGCAGCTGCCATTTCTTTAAGCGCATCTATTGCTTTTTCTGCTTTTGTTTCCTGATAAACGCCAAGCACGGCATTTATTAAAACAACAACCATAATTATAATCACATCGGCAGGAAATTCGTGATTATAAGCAGAAGTTACGGCAGAAACCGCCGCAGCAACAAGAAGAATAATTATCATGGGATCAGAAAACTGCACAAGAAATTTATGAAGCAATGATTCCTTTTTACCTTGTGCAAGCTTATTTTCGCCGTATTCGGCAATACGATTGTCTGCCTCGCTCTGCTGCAAACCATCCGCCGAAGTGTGAAGATCTTTCAGCACATCTTCAGAATTTTTAAGATATTCTTTCATTTTTAATTCCTTTCGCAAAAGAATTTAATAAAAGGGCCTCCGAATATTCGGAATTAAAAAAGACCCGTATATAGTATAGCTACCATATACGAGTCTCATTCTTTAAAATTAAACCAGCTCTATTTGAGCACGATGTTGATTTAATCAGCACCGAAAATCGGCACGGAATTACTCCCTCATATGCCTGTATTATATCACATTTTATCAAATTTTGCAATTATCAAAACCAACAAATTGTAAAAATAAGTTTTAACAAACGGTAAACAATCCCTGCCAAGATCAAAATTTAATTATTTCTTATTGATTTCTTTTGAATATTTAGCAAGATAAACCGTTCTCATAAGGAAGCACTCTGCCTTGGGAACATAGTGAGGGCGATTAAAGATATTTACATCAACAACAGCCTCGCAGCCTTTATCCATAATAATTTCAAGAGCCTGCATATCACCGTCATTATTACCGAAAACAAGAGCTCCGTTTCCTGCTATAATAACAGCATTTCTGCCTGAAGCAGCCTTGCCGATTTTTGCAGCGCATTCATCTGTATCACCGTCTATCCAAGCGCAGTTTTTAACATCAACACCAACAATTTGCGCAAAATCGTCAATCATGGGCTTCATATCCTCACCTGTGCAGGAAACCGCAACAATATCAGGCTCTGTAAGATGCTTTATGATTGAAACATTTTGATTTTCATAAATTGCCCTGTGAATTTTTGCACACTTGGGAGCAACTCCGTTTACCGCAAGGCAGGTTTCCATATCAACATCATATGTTTGATCGCCTACGGTAAGTGTGAACATATCACCGTTTCTTACGGAAGATCCAAGATCACAAATTGATTCCGGCATTGTGCCGCAATCCTCTTTTTTAAGAAAATAATTTCTCTTATCCTCATCGGAATAGCACTTTGCCCAAGAATGGCGAAGATAATTATCCTTGATAACTCTTTCACAGCAATCCTCAAGAGCACCGGCAATTTTGAAAGCGTGTTCATATGTGTTGCCCATGCAAAGAGTGCCGTGGTGCATAAGCATAACCGCCCTTGCGGAAGGATTCATCATTATGCACATTTCAACCTTTTTGCGAAGCGATTCAGTGGTTGACATAGCATAATCCGCAACCGGAACCTTATCGCCCAAAACCGGCTGCAAATCACTGTAAACATTTCTGATTTCCATGCCTGTGATACTTACGATTGTTGCATATTTTTGATGAGTGTGGATAACAAAATCAACCGTTGGATGATGCCTGTATGCAGCAGCATGAACACCTTTTTCGGATGACGGCTTAATATCACCATCATAAGAACAATCTTCGATATTAACAACAACAATATCATCCGGAGTGAGAGTTTCATATGCTCTGCCGGACGGAGTAATAACAAACTGGGTTTCCGAAATACGAGCGGAAACATTTCCCCATGTGCGCGCAATAAGGCCTGTTTCTATAAGCTTTTTACCGGCTTCAACAACAAGCTTTTTTGCTTCTTCAATTTCATATGCCATAATTTTCCCTTTCAAATGCATCAACAGAATTAAAAAAATGCAAAAAGGGCGGAATCGGTAAATTTAAAATTTGCCAATTACCGCCCAAAATCTAATTAGTAATCAATCTTTTCGCACTTAGAAAGCACTTTATCGAAGCGGCGGATACATTCATCAATATCCTCTTCGGTGTAAGCACTTGAAGTGTAAAGACGAGAGCCTGCAAGAGTAACAAGGCCTTCTGCCATGTAAGCAGCGCCCATATACTGCATTTCGGTTTGGCGAATACCTGTTTGCTTAAGAACATTCGGAATTGTCCACGGCTTCTTCCAGTTGATGCTGAACTGCATTGTTGCAACTGTGTGAAGCTGGCAGATAGAGCCAACATTGTAGCAGATGAAAGGAAGATCATACTTTTTGATGGATTCATTAATGCCCTTTGTAAGACGATCTGCCATTTGACCCGCAACCTGGCAAGCATTTCTCTTTTCAATCTCGCAAATAACGGTGTAGCCTGCGCAGCAGGAAATAGGAGTTGCAGCCATTGTGCCGCCGCACATTGCCTTATGTATCTTCTTGCCTTCAGACTTATCAAGGCCTGCGCCGAGATATTTCATAACTTCTCTGTGGCCGCCGATGCCGCCTGCACCGGGATAGCCGCCGGCGATGATTTTACCGAAAATGGTGATATCGGGATCAATGCCGTAATAGCCCTGAGCACCGGAAAGACCGATACGGAAGCCTGTTACAACCTCGTCACAAACAAGAAGAGCACCATACTTGCGGCAAAGTGCCTGAACGCCCTTCGGGAAATCCTTATCAACAGGGCGTGTTGCCGATTCAGGGCCGCAAGGCTCAATGAACACAGCTGCCGTGCCGCCGCGGAATTTATTAAGAATAAGCTTCTTTTCAAGGCTTTTAAGATCATTCGGGAAGAATTCCTGAGTGTGCTTGAATACGAAAAGCGGAACACCGTGTGACTGAAGATTCAATGTGCCGGGAACACGCATGCCCCAAGCAAGCTGATCTGACCAGCCATGGTAAGCACCGCCCATTTTAATAACATTTTTGTGGCCGGTTGCAAGACGAGCAACACGAACCGCACACATGCAAGCCTCTGTGCCCGAGCCAAGCATACGGAACATTTCAACAGAAGGAACGCATTCTGAAATTTTCTTTGCAAGCTTATATTCATAAGGATGGAAAAGACCTGTGGACGGACCGCAATCCTCAAGCAATTCAATAACCTTTTTTCTTACAACATCATCATTTGAGCCGATAATTGTGGGGCCGCCTGCCTGAAGAAAATCGTAATATTCATTGCCATCAACATCATAAAGCTTATTGCCTTTTGCCTTTACCATAACAATCGGGAAAGGATAGTTGAAAGCAAGATTGTGCTGAACGCCGCCCGGAATAACGGTTCTGGCCTCTTCGATCTGCTCTTTAGACTTTTTGCACTTCTTTGCGAAGTATTCTTCCTCATATTCTTTAAGCGCAGATCTGCTGATTGAGTAAATCGGCTTTTTGATAAGCGCATCGAGTTCCGCATTAAGCAATGTTGCATCGGGATACTCGGTGATTGCGAATCTTGTATCCATAAAATAGATCCTCCTTGAATTATTTTAATACAGTAATCTAAGTGAGCCAAAGCCGCCCCGGAGGTTGAATAACAAGGGGGTGAGCGATTACTCACAACAAATACATATTTAGTATATCACTTTTCAACGATTTGTCAAACCCGCACTCTATTTTTTTGTTAAAATTTCTGTGAATTGTTGCAGGAATGTTAAATCTATGCTAATATACTGTTTAGTATTTATTCCAAATATTTCTTGAAAGGCGGTTTCCTTTGTTTGAATTGCACAAAAGCAAGTAATATGCTTTGTGCAAGCTTACAAAATTGATAAAAATGACAGAAAAACATCACAAAGAAGCGTTCGACAGAATTTCCGCTGAAAGGCAAAATGAAATTCTTGAAACCGCCATTGAAGAGTTTTCCTCTAAAGGATATAAAAACGCAAATATCAACATTATTTCCAAAAATGCAGGCATAAGCATCGGTTTAATGTATAAATATTTTGCAACTAAAGAGGATTTATTTTTCACCTGCATTTCAAAAGGCATGGTACTGCTGCGAGAAACGCTTGAAGAAATCATGAAAAGCCACGACAAATTGCTTAAGAAAGCCGAAAAGGTTATCAGAGCAAGCTGCGAGCTTTCAAGAGAATACAAAAACTATATCAAGCTTTACAATGAAATCACTGCAGAAAAGGACGGCGACAGAGCCGTTGCATTTGCAAGAGAAATTGAGGGGCACACAAGCAGAATTTATATAACAGCAATTGCACAAGCTCTTGCCTGCGGCGATGTGCGCCAAGATCTTGATCCAAGACTTTTTGCGTTTTTCCTTGATAATTTGCTTACTATGCTGCAGTTTTCTTACACCTGCGCCTATTACAAAGAAAGGCTTTGCATTTACACGGGTGTAAATATTGACGAAGCAAACGACGATGAAATTGTTTCTCAGCTGCTGAAGTTTTTGGAATCTGCATTCACCTTTTCAAAATAAAAAGCAAAAGCCATAAACCGTTTAATTTCGCCGTGAAAAGGCGTTATATAAAAGGATTTGTTAAAGTCCGCCATATTCGCTGCCTTGATTTGCTTTAAAATTCAAGCGGCATCACAAATGCATTTTTGCAGGCTACGGCAAAAATGCACAGATATATTAAAAATGTAGCCGGAAAGGCAAATACTATGGCAAAATATGTTATTACTTACGATATAGGCACAACGGGAATAAAAACATGCCTTATCGAAATTGACAAAACAATGAAAATTCTTGCCTCATCAACCGCAGGATACAATCTTTATGTTGATGATGAAACCGGAGTTAAAGGCGGTGCCGAGCAAGATGTTGACGAGTGGTGGGAAGCAATGTGCATAACCACAAAAACGGTTTTAAACAAAGTGCCAAATATCACCAAAGAAATGATTGAAGGCATCAGCTTTTGCTCTGCAATGCAGGGGCTTGTGCTTGTTGACAAAGACGGCAATTGCATAAGGCGCCCAATGACATATATGGATCAAAGAGCAAGAGAAGAGCTGAAAAAAGGCATTGCTCACGGTGTGCAGATAGCAGGCGCAGAAGTTACAAAACTGCTTAAATACCTCAGATACACCGGTGCTGTAAGCTCATCTGTTAAGGACCCGATTTGGAAATACAAATGGGTTGAGGCACATGAGCCGGAAAACTTTAAAAAGATTTATAAATGGCTTGACATTAAAGAATATCTTATTTTGCGTGCAAGCGGCGAATTTGTTATGACTCAGGATTCGGCATTCGGCACACTGCTTTATGACACAAGAAAAGGCCACGAAGGATGGTGCAAGCCGGTTTGCAAAATGGTTGGAGTTAATGTTGAGCATATGCCAACAATCAAAAAGAGCACCGAGCAGGTTGGCAAAGTTACCGAAAAAGCCGCAAAAGAGCTTGGGCTTGCAGAGGGCACGGCTGTTTACGGCGGCGGCGGAGATGCTTCTCTTATCGGCGTAGGCGCAGGTGCCGTTGAAGTTGGAGATACTCATATTTATTCCGGCACATCAGGTTGGGTAGGCACAGTTGTGCCCGAGCAAATCGTTGATGCAGGCGCAATGATGGCGGCAATAGTGGGCGTTGATCCCGAAGCATACAATTATTTCGGCGAGCTTGAAACATCAAACAAATGCGTAAGCTGGGTTAAAGATCACCTTGCACTTGATGAAATCGGAATTTTCCTTAAAAAATACGGCAATGCTTCAGACAGCTTTGAGCAGGTTGAGTTTAACCTTTACGACTATCTGGAAGAAGTTATTGACACTATACCGGCAGGTGCCAACGGAGTTGTTTTCACTCCGTGGCTTCACGGCAACAGATGCCCGTTTGAAGATCCGAATGCAGCCGGCATGTTCTTTAACATTCGCCTTGAAACAGGCAAAACAGAGCTTATAAGAGCAGTTGTTGAGGGCATTTGCTTCCATATGAGATGGATGCTTGAGAGACAGGAGCAAAAGGTTTGCAAATATAAAAAAGAAGACACCGTTCGTTTTTGCGGCGGCGGTGCTCTCGGCGCAACAACCTGCCAAATTCTTTCAGACATTCTTCAAAGAGATGTTGTTGTTGTTGAATCGCCTCAAAACATCGGTGCAGTCGGCGCTGCTGCCTGCATTGCTGTTGGAATGAAACTTATTCCAACCATGAAAGATGTTAAAAAGCTTATACCCATTCAAACAACTTATCGTCCGAACAAGGCAAACAAAGCTGTTTATGACAGAAACTTTGAAGTTTTCAAAAATCTTTACAAAGACAATAAAAAGAATTTTGAAATTCTTAACGGCTAATTATATGCACAAAGCTCCCAAGCATTTTTTGCTTGGGAGCTTTTTCATCAAAAAAAAGCAGCAGAAAAGCACCTCTTACTTCAGGCAGAAGCAAAAGGTGCTTTTTCTTAAATTATCATTTATCTAAATCAACCGTATAAGTAAGCTTTTCATCGCTGAAAGAAATAAGCTCGCTGATTTCAAGTTCTATCTGCGTTGAATCATCCCTTAAAATATAAACCTTTGAAACTTCCTTTGTTGTGCCGGGCTTAACCTTAACATCCCAGCCGAGTTCATCTGAACCGCCGTCAAGGAAAGAGCTTTCAAGTCCGATACCATCCTGATAAGCTTCATCTTTAAGAGCCACATCAAAGCTTTCCGCATCTGATGAATTATTCGTGAAATTATAGGTGATTTTAATGGAATTTTTTCCTTCCCAGTTTTTGCACTTTTCCGCGGATTTAACCGTGCAGATATAATCGCCAATTTCGCCCTCCGTTTTATCTTTTTCCTGCGCTGCAACCGAGTTTGTTGCTTCCGAAGCCGCGCCAGCTGTAGTTTGAGCACCCGAAGACGAATCGGAGCCGCCTCCCGCCGAGCCTGCGATGGCGATGATTACGATTATTCCGACGATAACCGCAAGAATAATCAGCCGCTTTTTCTTCTTCTTTTTCTTTTGAACATCAAGAGCCTGATTAACCGCCTGCTGAACAGCTGCGTTATTATCCTGCGGATATTGATTTTGGTTTTGATTTTCCATAAATTTTACCTTCCTTTGTAAATATACCATTTTGGGATATTTTAATAATACCATTTTGGTATAGTTATGTCAAGGTGATTTTATGAAATTGAAAGAGTTGCGAAATGAAAAAGGCATTTCTCAGCTGAAGCTTGCAATGGATTTATCCATGAACCAAAACACAATCAGCAGATATGAAACAGAGGAACGCCAAGCAGATTATGAAACGCTTATTAAAATTGCGGATTATTTCAATGTTTCAATTGATTACCTTTTGGGGCGCACGGAAAACAGAACATTTTTTAAATAGCTTAATAAAACGAAAGCAGCCGCAGATCAAAGATCTGCGGCTGTTCATTTTTATATTTGGTTTTGCGAATAAATGAGTGCACAAAAAATGCGAGTTGATCTGTAAGCCGAGTTCTGTTGAAGGCAATTATCTATCTCGACGCATCATTGCTGATACGCTCCAGCCACATTTCGGGATTATGTGCCGAGCAAGCAGCCTCCCATTCTGTGTTGCAGCGGATAGGGTTTACATGGCAACGGATGTCTCCACCCGCTCGGTGAGCTCTTACCTCGCCTTTCCATCCTTACCGCAAAAGCGGCGGTTTATTTCTGTTGCACTTTCCCTAAGGTCACCCTCGGCGGCCGTTAGCCGTTATCCTGCTCTGCGCTGCTCGGACTTTCCTCACACCAAAAAGGTGCGCAACTGCCCAATCAACTCGCTTGTATATTGTAAAATATAAATTAACATGTGTCAATATTTTTATAAAGGTTGTTGCAAATGATTTTTAAATATTGTAATATCATTATATGAAAACAAGATACGAGGTGATTTTTATGCCCGATAACAATAACAGTGAAAGAGACAGAACAGTTCCTCCGGAGGAGGATTATTACGGCCACGCCAATCCGGATTTGAATTTTAACAGCAAGGAGCTTCAAAACGGCGGCGGCATAAACCCCACGCGTGATTACCCTTATCACTCACCGTTGCATAACGATTTTTATAACTCAAATGAAAAATCCACACAAAATAACAGACAAAGCAACGGCGTTAAGCCGGACAAAAACGGCAAAAGGAAAAAAAGGGGCAAGCAAATTGCCATTGCGGTTTTAGCCGTTATCCTTGCGGCAGTGCTTTGCTTGATCGGCTCGGTTGAATCCGTTTTAGGCAAAATAAATTATGATGAAAAGGTTCAAAACGAACACATTTCAGAGGACAAGCTGACTTCATCAAGCGAAGTTAAAAACATTCTGCTTTTAGGGGTTGATGCACGTTCCGACGACAAAGCAGAAGCAAGCCGAGCGGACACAATGATGCTTATTTCTATAGACAAAGCACACGGATGCATAAAGATGACATCATTTCAGCGTGACTCGTGGGTTTACATTCCGAAAGCTGATAAAAAGCAAAGGTTAAATGCGGCTTGCACATACGGCGGATACAGCGGAGTTGCAGACACAATCGAATACAATTTCGGTGTTAAAATAGACGGATATGTTGTTACGGACTTTGAGATGTTTAAGGTTATGGTAGACAGCATCGGCGGAGTTGAAGCCGAGATTTCTGAAAAAGAGGCAAATGAAGTTACAAACCATCCGGGGAGATACGGCAATGTTAGGCTTGATGCCGGCAAATATAAATTGACCGGCGAGCAGGCACTTGCCTATTGCCGAATCAGAAAAATAGACACCGACTGGAAACGCACAGAACGCCAACGAACAATTATGCAGGCTATAATAAAGGGAGTTATCAGTTCGGGCCCCGTAAGCGCAATCAAAACTGCAAAAGCAGTTGCACCGTATATTGAAACAAATCTTTCTAAAAGTGAAATAAAAAGCATTGCCGCAAGCGCACTGGGCTGCGTTTCGGGCGGCTTTGAGCAAGCCTCTTGCCCGTTTGAGGGCACTTGGAAATATTCCAACAAAGGCGGCGCAAGCGTTATCACGCTTGATGTTGATGCCAATAAAGAAAAGCTGATTGATTTTATCTATAACAGCGATAAAACAGCCGATTCGGCGGAGAAATAAAGGCAAAATCATATACGCCGATTTAATCATGCAGATAACATTCCTAAGATACAAAAGCAAGAACGACTTGCATACTGCGTAAATAAAAATACGGTTTAAACTTTTTGAGTTTTACCCGTTTCACTATCAAAAAAATCTGTCAATACTTTATGTATTGGCAGATTTTTTCTGTATCGGTATGCAGCGACAAATAAAAATATGCTGCCGTTATTTAACATTATCACTCAACGCCGTTTTGAATTTTGGCGGCGGTGAGAGTGTTTTGCATAAGCATGGAAATTGTCATGGGGCCTACTCCGCCGGGAACCGGAGTAATGAACGAGCACTTGGGAGCAACGCTTTCAAAATCAACATCGCCGCAAAGCTTTCCGTTTTCATCCCTGTTCATACCAACATCAATAACAACGGCGCCGGGCTTAACCATATCGGCGGTTACGAACTTTGCTTTGCCTACAGCGGCAACGAGAATATCTGCGGTTTTTGCAACATCTGCCAAATTTCGAGTTTTGGAATGGGCAATTTCAACCGTTGCATTTTCATGAAGCAGCAGCATAGCCATTGGCTTTCCAACAATATTGCTTCTGCCGATAACAACCGCTTTTTTGCCGACGGGATCTACACCTGCAGAATGGATAAGTTCCATTATTCCGGCAGGAGTGCAGGGCAAAAAATGATAATCGCCTATCATAATTGCGCCGACATTAACGGGATGAAAAGCATCCACATCTTTTATCGGATTTATGCGGGCAATAACCTCTTTATCATCCAAATGCTTCGGAAGAGGAAGCTGGCAAAGAATTCCGCTGATTTCCGGGCGTTCGTTGAGCTTATCAACAAGTTCATTTAATTCCTGCTGAGTTGTGCTTGCAGGCAATGCATATTTTTCGCTGTAAAAGCCGACCTCTTCACATGCCTTTTCTTTGTTTCTTACATAAACAGCCGATGCAGGATCATCACCCACAACTATAACGGCAAGTCCGGGTGTTATTCCCTTTGCCTTGAGTTCTGCGGTTTCTTGCTTAACACGCTCACGCACAGAGCGAGAAACGGCTTTTCCGTCTATAACAACCATAATAAATACTAACAGCCTTTCCGGCCGCATATAAATTAAAACCATTCGCCTTACTGCAGCCTTATAAAACGAACGGCAAAACAGAGCCTTAAAACCTATGCTCTGCTTTGGCAATGCAATTTGCACCTTTTTATTTAACAACCCTGAAAAAGAAATCATCAGCCGAATTCAAAGCACCGCTTGAATATTTATAGTCTGATTCCGTTGCCGTGTAAACAGGCACAAGCGGAGCAGGATTGATTTGGTATCTGCGAGGAAGAGTGCCCTTTTTAAGCCGCACAAACATTACAATCAGCCATACGGTGAAAGCAGCAACAACAATTGCAGAAAGAACCTGGCTCACACGAACTGTTGTGCCCAAAAAATACAGGCTGTCTGTTCGCATGCCCTCAACAACCGCCCTTTCAAGGCCGTAGCCTATGCCGTAAAGCAAAAATGCCTCTCCTTTAAATTTGCGGCGCTTTATAACAAAGAAGTGCAAAATCAAAAACAGCGCAATGCACCACACGCTTTCATAAAGAAATGTTGGCTGCACGGCAGTATTCGGATCAACCGATAAACCTTTTTCTGCCAATGTTCCCTGATTTGCAATGATATTATCTCTGATTTTTTCAGACCACATACGGAAAAGTGCCGTATCCGTATTCATGCCGAAAGCTTCCTGATTGAAAAAATTGCCCCAACGGCCTATTCCTTGGCCGATAAGAAGGCCGAGAGCTCCCATATCAAGAAGATTGTAAAAATCAATTTTTCCAACCTTGCAGCCTATTGCCGCACCGATAAGAGCACCGATTATTCCGCCGTAAATAGCTATTCCGCCGTTCCAAATTTGTATAATTTCACTTGGATGGGCAGAAAAATAATCCCACTCAAAAATAACATAATATGCTCTTGCACAAATAATTCCCAAAACAGTGCCCCACAAAAGCACATCCATCATACCATCAAGGCTCATTTTCCATTTATAAGCCGTTCTGCCGCCGTAAAGAACAGCAAGCAAAAAACCAAATGCAATTATAATGCCGTACCAATGCACCTCATAGCTGCCTATTGTGAAGGCAATTGACGGAACATTAAAGCTAAGCCCCAATCCGTCAAAAAAAACAGTTGTTGAATTTCCCATAGTTTGCTCCGTTAGTTTTCTTTTGATTTAACAATAGACAATGCGCTGTATTGCTCGTTTAGCTTTTCGGCAAGCAGCTTTTCAATATCACTTTTTTGCACGCTTTTATAAATTTCAAGAGCATCAAAAACCCCGAATCCGCCGAAGCAGCTTGCAATCATTGAATTTGCAACATCGTCTATATCGTTATAAGACATTATTTCCTTACCGTAAAGGCTTCTGCGTGCAGCCTCAAAGCGTTCATCCGAAAAGCCGCTTGTGCGCAGATTTTCAACCTCTGCCTTGATTTGCTGTGCAACCTCGGCAGCATTGTTGCTTTCGCCGTCAAATATAACGGCTTCATATCCGTTTCCAACGAAATATTCCTTTGAAAAGGATGAATTTATAAGTCCTTTTTCAAAAAGGCTTGTGTAAAGCGGAGATGTTTCACCGGCCAAAACTTCAAGCAAAACATTCATTTCAATAAGCTCTTTAACAGTTCGCATCGGCGTTTTGCATTCTTCCTTATAACCGAATGAAAACACCGGCATAGCAACGGAAAGATGATATTCTTCGTATGATTTTACGATTTCACGAGGCTCCTGTTCAAATGCGCGCTCTATTTTAACATCCGCAGATTTTTTGAGCACCTCATCGCAAACGGCCAGCACAGAATCAACATCAACATTGCCTACAACCGCAAGAGCCATATTATTAAGATTATAAAAGGTGTCGTAGCAATCATAAAGAAGCTTGTCCGTAATATGCGAAATTGAATCAACTGTGCCTGCAATATCAATTCGCACGGGATGATTTTTATAAAGGCACTTAAGCATATTGAAAGTACTCATCCAACCGGGAACATCATAATACATTGTGATTTCCTGCCCGATGATGCCCTGCTCTTTTTCAACTGTTTCCTTTGTAAAGTACGGATGAGTAACAAAATCAAGCAAAATTCGCAAGCTGTCCTCAAATCTGTCCGTACATTGAAAAAGATAACAGGTTTTATCAAACGAGGTATAAGCATTTGCAGATGCACCGGTTTCTGCATATCTGGTAAAAGCATCAAGTTCCTCGCTTTCAAAAAGCTTGTGCTCAAGGAAATGGGCAATTCCCTCCGGAACCGTTACAAAATCGCTGCGATCGCTGCGCTTGAATTTGGTGTCTATTGAGCCATAGCGTGTGCCGATAACAGCATAAGCAGAGCTGTAATGTTCTTTGGGCATAACAAAAATTTTAATCCCCGATTTATGATCTATCTCGTAATATTTTTCATGAAGAACTGCCGAATCAACTGTTTTCATCATTCTGCGTCCTCCTTTTCATTACCTGCGCTCACAAGCTTATAAACAGTATCCAGTTTGATTTTGCTTGCGCAATCTATTATTTGCTGCTTTGTTACCGCATCATTGAGCGCTGCGCTTTCAACGGGTGAAACATAAACGCCAAACGGTGCCTGAGCGGTATACCAAGCTTCAAGTGACTCCGGTGCATCACAAACAGCTCTGAGAGCATCGGAAAGCCCCGCCTTGGACGAATTAAACTCATAATCGAAATTGCCGTTTTTGATTTCTTCTATCTGAGCAATAATTTCTTTTTCCGCTTTATCCATATTAGACTCTTCGCAACCGCTTTGAACCATAATAAAGCTCTTTTGCTTAACAAATCTTGCAGAGCAGTAATAGCAGAGGCTCATTTTTTCCCTTACATTGGCAAAAAGTTTTGAATACGGTCCGCCGCCGAAAACATCACAAAATGCACGCATTTGAGCAGCCTGAGCAGCATCCTTGGGGCTGCAATCGGCACGAAACCCAATAACAAGCTTGCCCTGCTTAACATCAAGAGCTTCTTTCTTTTGCTTAACCTTAGGCACATCAAAGCTGATTTTAGCGTAATCAAGCGCAGAATATGATCTTTCTGTTTTATTTAAGCATTCAAGGAAATCCGCTTTTGCGCATTCAACATCTGCATTACCGATAACCGTTAACACGATTTTTGCAGATTTGAGAATTCTTTTCCACGCCTCTGTTGCGGCAGCCGGTGTAATTTCCGAAATTTGCTTCTTTGTGCCGTATTTGCAAATTGCATACGGCTCACCTTCAAACATCAGCTCTTCAGCCTTTTTCAAAGCATAAAGACGCTTTTCATTTTCCTCGCTTTCGATTTTCTCAATAAGCACTTGTTTTTCTCTTTCCGTGCGCTCTGCCGGGAAAAAACCGTTATCATCAAGAAGCGGATCAAAAACCATTGAAAGCAAAAGCTTAATGCATTGAGAAGTTATTTTTTCACCGTCTAACGAAAAGCGATCATCAAGGCAGGTCATGCCCAGCTTTAACTGCTGAATTTCTCCCACCTTTGAAATTGAAGCCTCTATCACGGCTCCGTAAAGCGACGCAAGCTTTCTGTTTAAGCTCAAAATGGTGGGATACTGCCTTGAATTTCTTGAAAGCAGCATCGGCACAGCCGCATTAACGGTAGCCGTTTCATTTGAAAGCGGCATAAAAAATGAAATTGAAAGTTCGTTTGTTTTAAATCTATCGGCAGGCACCGCAATTATTTCGGCACCGTTTCCGACTGTTTCAATCTTATAATCTGGCACTTTTTTACCTCCCGAAAGATGCATGGCAAAAGCCCGCATCAACACAACGGCACAAGCATGATTTTACTTTAAGCTAAGGAAAGCGGCAAAACTTGCCTTAAATCGCACCAATGCTCATTGCCTGTTCAATTAACTATAATAGCACAATATTACAATTATTTCCACATATTATTTGTTTAACAATTATTAAACAATTTAATTATAATTAAAACAGCAGATAAAGCAGCGCCAAAAGGAGCTTATCATCTGCATTGCCCTGAGAAATCAAAATCATCAAAATTATTAAGATAAGAGACGAATCATTTTCGCTTTTATCAACAGCCTCGTTACCGAGCAAATTATCCTGCGGCTTTGCTTCAGAATACTCTTTATTAGATTTTTCCGAATTAACCTGCCCTGCGCTTTTATTCTTGCCTGCGGTTCCGTTTGGCTGCACATATGAAGATGCTCTTGAATGCATTTCGCGAACCCGGCGTTTTGCCTCTTCAACATCGCTGCGTGAAAACTCTGCCGTTTAAAACAACTCCTTCAAATAAGGCAAGGCATCAAAAAGGCGAAGAATTTTTACGGCCGTATCTGCTTTGTTTTGATTTTGCGGCGACAGGTGCGGCTTAAGCGCCATAATTAAATCCGTGTTTTTATCTGATGAGGAATTCATTTTATCGAATATTTTTTTTGCCTTCATCATCATATTAAAATCAGATGCATTTATTCCGAGTTGAGCCTGCAAAGACTGTGCTGCCGGCACACTGCCGCCGGATTTCGGCTGTGGCTTTTCGCTTTGTGCAATATTATCCTCGCCTTCGCCTCCGAGAATTGACTGCGCAACACCTTTAAGCATATTTATATCATCCTGTGAAAGCGATGATATAATATCGTTTATATTATCCATTATTTATTCAGAAGCTTTTTCAAAAGCTCCTGTGCCTCCTTGCTTTGCATGATTTTTTGTGCTGTTTTTTTATCTGAAAGTGCAGCCTTAACCTTTTTGCTTGCATCCGAGGAAAGATTTTGGCTTAAAAAATCATCAAGCTTACCGCCGTCTGCCGCCTGTTTTAATTTTTGCATATCTATTCCCGATTTTTTTGAAGCCCGATTCATCATTTTTTGCAATTCATTTTTATCAATATTAAAATCATTCATTGTATTACCGCCTTAAATAAAGTATAATTATAATTATGAATTTGCGGGAGGTTTTATGAATGAGGATGATCATTACATCGGACAGCCACGGAAACAAAAGCGGATTTTTCGATGTTGTTGAAAAACATATAGAGGAAGCAGAGCTTTTTGTTAATTTGGGAGACAGCAATTCACAAAAGGATTTGGAAGATGCAAAACTCTATTTCGGCTCAAGATTAAAGCTTGCCTGCGTTGCCGGCAACTGCGATTGGAGCAGTGATTTGCCGCTTACCGCATTTATTAAATTTTCAGGCAAAAATGTGTTTATGTGCCACGGCCACACATTCAGAGTAAAAACCGGCCTTAAGGATTATTTTGCTGCGGCAACCGCTTGCAGAGCCGATATTGCGCTTTTCGGTCACACTCATTGCCCAACCTGCAAGGAATTAAACGGCATTTATTTCTTTAATCCCGGTGCTTTGGCAGACTGCAGCTACGGAATTATTGATATTGAAAATAACACCGTAAGCTGCAAGCACGCAAGAATAGAATAACAGAAACAATAAAAAACAGCGCCCGTGCGAAAACGCACAGGCGCCTTTTTTATGAAGCTTTAACAGCCAATCAGCAACCGCAACCGCAATCATTGCCGCAACCGTTATTAAAACCACCGCAGAGGAGAAGGATTATAATAAGAATAACAATCCAAGAAGAACCACCGCAGCCGTTGTTACAACCGCAACCCATAAACGAACCTCCCTTCGCTTTTCTAAACCATACTATGAAAAGCAAAAGGAAGTGTTACAAATCGCAAATCAAATTACAATTCCGCCGGAGACAGAAATATCCTGACCGGTTATATACTTATTTTCAGCAAGGAAAAGGACTGTTTTTGCAACCTCTTGCGGCGTTCCGAGCCTTTCAAGGGGCACCTCCTCTGCAAGCTGAGCTTTATCAAAGCAGGAATTCATACGAGTGTCTATAATCCCGGGCGAAACACTGTTTACCGTTATTCCGCTTGGCGCAAGTTCCTTTGCAAGCGCCTTTGTAAAACCGATTACTCCTGCCTTGCTCATTGAATAAAGAGTTTCGCAAGAAGCGCCGACCTCACCCCACATTGAAGAAATATTAACAATTGAGCCGCTGTGTTGCTTAATCATTCTCAGTGAAGCCTCTTTGGCACAGAAATAAACGGCACGGGAATTAACGGCCATAAGATTTTCATAATCACAAACTTCGGTATCGTTTATCATTTTAATAAGGCTGATTCCGGCATTATTAACAAGCACATCAAGCTTATCAAAGCGTTTAAAAATTGATTTAATATTCTGAACGCTTGCCAAATCGCATTTAACCGGCGTTACTCCTGAAATAATATCTGCCGGAGAATTATTGCAGGTAATATAAACATCATATCCCATATCGGCAAAAAGCTTTGCACAAGCCTTTCCTATTCCGGTGGCTCCGCCGGTTATCAGCACATTTTTCATATTTTCTCTCCGATAAATAATTAAACTTATAAGAATGCGGCACATTACAGGGCGTTGTTGCGCATAACGGCAATTTATTTGTGCCGAAAGCAACTCCACCCAAACCGCATTACCTCTTGCAGCACAAATATATTAGCACACATTATTGTTTTTTTCAATAAAATATGATACTATAAACATCAGGCATTAGCAAAATAAGAAACGGATGTGATTTTTACGGAAAGAGAGTTTTACACAATTTCTGTTTATGTGGATAAAGACGAAAACTTAATAGGTATTCCGTGCGGCGAAAGTGAGCAATACGGGATTGCCGATATTGACACGGTACTGTTACTTAAAGCACCGTACACGGCAGATCAGGCAGAACAATTTATTGAGCAGGTTTTTGATGCTTGCTACACAAAAAAACATAACGACGCAAGCCCCGTTTCAACAATAGAAAGATATACAAAGAAAAAAGGATTTGTTGAGGCAACAAGCGACCTTACATTGATTTCGCTTGTTAAAACAAAAGGCACATATTCAATTATGCCAACCTTTAACGATTATGAAAAAGGACCTCTTTGCATTGATGATGACGAACGCACGCTTGCAAACCCATACAAACATGGTGAAATGTTTGAACAAATAAATGATATTATTATGGTTTATTTAAAAGCAAACGCATTTTACAAAGAGATTGCACAGGCAGAGGAAAACAAAAAGAAAAAAGAAGGTTGATTCATCGCTTTGCAAAACAGCTTTGAAGATTTACACTAATGCAAAAAACAAATATAGGCAAAACTCTTTTTAGCAGTGACCGCTGATTTCAGCGGTCATTTTTTTATATTTAATTAAATTTTCGCCGCTTTATATTATACATCGCGTTATTTTTCTTGATAATTCTAAAAGTAATTATTTACGCATAGTTTATAATAGCTGTTTTGCAAACGAAAGTAAAAAGCATCAAGATCATATAAAACAGCATAAAAAAAGAGCGTTTCCAATCAGGAAACGCTCTGTGTTTCAGCTATATCTTAAACAAGCTCGATGATGCACATCTCAGCTGCGTCGCCGCGGCGAGGGCCTGTTTTAATAATGCGGCAATAACCGCCGTTTCTGTCGCTATATTTAGGAGCGATCTCAACAAAAAGCTTTTTAACAACATCTTCCTTAGTTACATAAGCAAGAACCTGTCTTCTTGAAGCAAGAGTATCTTCCTTACCGAGAGTAATCATTTTCTCGGCCATAGCGCGAACTTCTTTAGCTCTGGTAACGGTTGTTTCAATCTTACCGTTTTCCAAAAGGTGAGTAACCATTCCTCTGAGCATAGCCTTTCTGTGGTCAGTAGGTCTGCCCAATTTTCTGGTACCTGGCATAGAAATTCCCTCCTTTAGTCGTCTTCATGACTGAGTGAGAAACCAAGTGATGCAAGCTTGTTAACAACTTCATCAAGGCTCTTGCGGCCAAGGTTTCTAACTTTCATCATATCTTCTTCGGATTTTCCGATTAAATCTTCTACGGTGTTTATGCCTGCTCTCTTCAAGCAGTTGAAAGAACGAACAGAAAGATCAAGCTCTTCAATAGTCATTTCAAGAACTTTTTCTTTACCATCCTCATCCTTTTCTACCATAATTTCCTGATTGCCAACCTCTTCGGAGAGATCAACAAAAAGCTTAAGATGGTCGTTAAGGATCTTTGCAGCAAGCGAAGCAGCTTCGTCTGCAGGGATTGTTCCGTCTGTTTCAACATCAAGAACAAGCTTATCAAGATCAGTTTGCTGGCCGACACGAGTATTTTCAACCGTGTAATTAACTTTAAGAACAGGAGTATAAATGGAATCCACAGCAATAGTGCCAATGGGCAAATCCATAAGCTGCTTATTGCGATCGCAGGGAACATAGCCTCTGCCGCTGTCTGCAGTAATTTCCATAACAACTTCTGCACCCTCATCAAGATATGCAATGTGAAGATCAGGATTAAGGATCTCAACATCGGCGCCGTGCTCAATATCACCTGCTGTGATTTCGCCTTCGCCATTTGCTTTGATATAAAGGGTTTTTTGGCTTTCGTCATGTATTTTAAGAATAACATTTTTAAGATTAAGAACAATCTCTGTTACATCTTCTTTAACATGAGGGATAGTTGAAAATTCGTGCAAAACACCATCAATCTTAACGGAAGTGATAGCATAGCCCGGAAGTGAGGAGAGAAGAACTCTTCTCATTCCGTTTCCGAGAGTTGTGCCGAAGCCTCTTTCAAGCGGCTCAACAACAAATCTGCCCACGCTTCTGCTTCCCTGAGTAGATAAATCTACTATCTCGATATTCGGCTTATCAATTTCAATCATTTAAAAGCCTCCTAAAAATATTTTAGATACTAAATAACAGAAATGATTAACTATTATTTAGAGTAGAACTCAACGATCAAACGCTCTTCAACAGGGTAATCGATATCGTCGCGATCTGGCAAAGCAACAACCTTTGCAGAAAGTTCTGCTGCATTTGATTCAAGCCACTTAGGAGCATTTGCATAAGCGCCCTCTTCCTTAACGAGCTTAAATCTGCCGTTATCCTTGCTGTTTTCAGCTACTGCGATAACATCGCCAACCTTAACGAGATAAGACGGAATATCAACTCTTTTGCCGTTTATGGTGAAATGGCCGTGAGTAACAGCCTGCCTTGCTTCACGGCGGGTTTTACAAAAACCTGTTCTGAAAACAACATTGTCAAGACGACATTCACACATTACAAGAAGGTTAATGCCGGTTTGGCCTTCAGCCTTGGCAGCCTTTTCATAATAGGTGTGGAATTGCTTTTCAAGAATACCGTAAATGAACTTAACTTTTTGCTTTTCGTTAAGTTGCAAAGCATACTCGCTCTTTTTGCGGCGAGCTTTGGTGTAGGAATTTCTGAATGTTTCCTTATTTGTATAGCCCATAACAGCCGGCGAAATGCCGAGTGCTTTGCAGCGCTTTGCGATGGGCTCCATATTCTTTGCCATATATTACACCTCCAATAAAACTATACGCGGCGTCTCTTAGGCGGACGGCAACCGTTGTGCGGGATAGGAGTAACATCTTTAATAAGAGTAACCTGCAGGCCAACCGTTTCCAATGCTCTGATAGCAGATTCACGGCCCGAACCCGGTCCCTTAACATAAACTTCAACAGTTTTTAAACCATGCTCCATAGCTGCCTTAGCTGCAGTTTCAGCAGCGGTTTGAGCAGCAAAGGGAGTGGATTTCTTTGAGCCCTTAAAGCCCATTTCGCCGGCAGAAGCCCAAGAAATTGCATTTCCCTGCATATCAGCAACGGTTACGATAGTGTTGTTGAAGGTTGACTGAATATGAACTGTACCACGCTCGATATTTTTCTTATCACGGCGTTTGCGTGTAGCTGTGGTCTTTTTAGTAGCCATATGTGCTGTTTCCTCCTACAATTATTTCTTCTTGTTTGCTATGGTCTTTTTCGGACCTTTTCTTGTGCGTGCATTGTTCTTAGAAGTTTGACCTCTTACAGGAAGTCCCTTTCTGTGGCGAATGCCGCGATAGCAACCAATTTCTATAAGTCTTTTGATATCGAATGCAACGTCTCTGCGAAGATCACCTTCAACAGTTACATTCTTTTCAATATAATCACGAATTTTGGAAACCTCATCCTCAGACAGATCTCTGCAGCGAGTGTCCGGATTGATTCCCGTAGCTTCGATAATTTGAGTAGCGGTTGTTCTGCCGATACCGAAAATATAGGTAAGGCCGATTTCTACTCGCTTATCGTTTGGTAAGTCAACACCTGAAATGCGTGCCATTTTACAGTTTACCTCCGATTATTAGTTCAGGATCAGCCCTGACGCTGTTTATGCTTTGGATTTTCACAGATAACCATTACTTTTCCATTGCGCTTTATAATTTTGCATTTATCGCAAATTTTCTTAACAGAAGGTCTTACTTTCATTTGAATATCCTCCTTAATTATTACTTTGAGCGCCAAATTATGCGGCCTTTTGTAAGGTCGTATGGTGACATCTCGATAGTTACCTTATCACCGGGAAGAATTCTTATATTATTCATTCTGAGTTTCCCGCTGATATGGGCTAAAATAATGTGGTCGTTTTGAAGTGCAACCTTGAAAGTTGTGTTAGGCAATACCTCAACCACAGTACCTTCAACTTCTATCATATCTGACTTAGACATCATTTTACCTCTCTGTATTCATAGGAATAAGATGTTTAATTTAACTGGAATCACATCGCGGCGTAATCGCCTGCAATTGATTTTAGCTTCAGACTTTGGTCATAATAACCGGGCCGTTATTTGTGATGGCAATTGTGTGCTCAAAGTGAGCGGCAAGCTTGCCGTCTGCAGTAACAACGGTCCATCCGTCCTCAAGCTGCTTTACCTTATAGGTTCCCTGATTGATCATCGGTTCAATTGCCAATGTCATTCCGGGTAACAGTCTGATACCACGCCCTTCGTGTCCGAAGTTGGGTACACTTGGATCTTCATGAAGCTTTGTTCCTACGCCGTGCCCCACAAAATCACGAACAACGCTGAATCCGCGCTCCTCGCAATAGGCTTGCACTGCGTGGCCTATATCGCCGATTTTGTTGCCGGGTACAGCCTGTTCGATGCCTTTATAGAGACTCTCGCGGGTTGTATCGATCAGCCGCTTTGCCTCGGGAGAGCAAGTCCCTGCAACAAATGTGGCAGCATTATCGCCGTTATAGCCATTTTTCGCAGCTCCGAGATCAATGCTGACTATATCGCCTTCTTGGATGATACGGTGCTTGCTCGGAATGCCGTGAATAACTTCATTGTTTATAGATATACATGCAGTGGCGGGAAATCCGTAAAGGCCTAAAAAATTGGGAGTCGCTCCCCTTTTTTTAATAAGGTTAAAAGCGATCGTGTCGATTTCTTTTGTTGAAACTCCGGGCTTAACTGCTTCGCCCGCCACCATTAATGCTTCAGCGGAAATTTGGCAAGCTTCTTTCATAAGCTCAAGCTCTCTGCTGCTTTTAAGCACTATCATGTTAATCCTCCAATGCTTTAAAGACGAGTGCGGTTGTGTCCGCAACCTCTTCCTGGCCCTCAACAATCACAAGTTTGCCAAGCTTTTCATAGAAATTCTTGAGTGGCTCGGTCATTTCATGATATTCTTTAAGCCTTGCCTGAACCGTTTCCGGTGCATCGTCTTTACGCTGAACAAGTTCGCCGCCGCAAGCATCGCAAACTCCTTCCTGCTTTGGCTTTTTATAAAGCAGATGATAGGAATTTGCACACTTTGCACATACACGGCGACCGGACATTCTTGCTGTGATTTTTTCATCCGGCACTTCAATATCAAGCACCTTATCAATATCCACGCCCATATCCTCAAGTGCCTGAGCCTGAGGAATGGTGCGAGGAAATCCATCAAGAATAAATCCGTTTTCGCAATCTTTTTCTTTAAGTCTATCCTTAATTATGCCGATAACAACATCATCGGGAACAAGCTGGCCTGCATCCATATAGGATTTAGCCTTGAGTCCCATTTCCGTGCCTGCTTTAAGAGCTGCACGAATGATATTGCCGGTTGATACAGCGGGAATACCGTACTTTTCAACTATTTTTTCAGCCTGAGTACCTTTGCCGGCACCCGGAGCGCCGAGAAGTATCAATTTCATATCCACTAAAACCTTTCTTAATCAAGGAAGCCTTTATAATGACGCATCATCATCTGAGATTCAAGCTGACGAACTGTTTCAAGAGCAACACCGCACATAATGATGATTGAAGTACCACCAAGAGTTACGGAGAAGCCGCCGTCTGAACCGCTCTCTGTGAGAGGAGGAATAGCAGCATCGCAGATGAGAGACCAAACAATCGGAAGAAGAGCAACAACAGAAAGCATCAAAACGCCGATAAGCGTGAGCCTCATAAGAACTCTTGTGATATATTCCGAAGTTGGCTTGCCGGGACGGATACCCGGAATTGCGCCGTTGTTTTTACGAAGATTATTTGCCATTTCAATTGGGTTGTACTGAATTGTACTGTAGAAATAAGCAAAGAAAATTATAAGAATGAAGTACATTACCGCATACCACCAAGAATCGCTCTGGAAGGCATTGAAGAATTTCTCCCAGAATGTGCCTTCATACTTATCTGATGAAATAAACATCTGAACAGTTGCAGGCAGCGAAAGGATGGATGATGCAAAGATGATGGGAAGAACGCCGCTCATATTGATTTTAATCGGCATATGAGTGGACTGACCGCCGTACATTTTACGGCCAACAACGCGCTTTGCATACTGAATCGGAAGTCTTCTTTCGGCATTATCCATAAACACAATGTATGCAATCATAAGAAGGAATACAATGAAGATGGCCGGAACAAGGAAATTATAAACCATGCGGCCTGTGCCTAAATATTGGATATACTGCTTAATAATTGTTGGGAATCTTGAAACGATACCTGCGAAAAGTATGATTGAAATACCGTTGCCGATACCGTCTATGGTAATTTGCTCACCGAGCCACATAATAACAGCTGTGCCTGCAGTAAGCACTAAAATTATAACGAGTGCCTGGAAAACAGCCGCAAAGCCTGTGAAAGCATTGCCTGCCGCATCCTTCATAAGGTAATCGTTTGCACGAAGGAAGAAGAAATAAGCAAGAGACTGAAGAATGCCAAGCACAATCGTAACTATACGAGTGATTGAAGCAATTTTCTTTCTGCCCTCTTCGCCTTCTTTTTGAAGCCTTTCGAGTGCCGGAATGGCAACTGCCAAGAGCTGCATGATAATGGACGAGTTAATGTACGGTGTGATAGACATTGCGAATATCGTGCCGTAAGTAAACGCACTACCTGTCATAAGACTGAGATAGGTAAGAATCGTATTTCCTTTGCCAATATCAATTTCATTAACAATGTTAAGAAACGGCACCGGAATCATTGATCCGATTCTGAAGATAAGGATAACGAATGCCGTGAAAAGCATTTTTTTCCTGATTTCCGGAATCTTCCATGCATTAACGATGGTCTTTATCATTTAAAGCACCTCCACCGTGCCACCTGCAGCTTCAATTTTTGCTTTTGCGGATTCACTGATGGCATTTACCTTAACGGTAAGAGCTTTTGTGATTTCTCCGTTAGCGAGAACTTTAACACCGTCGAGTTCCTTGCGAACAAGGCCGCAAGCCTTAAGGCTTTCAACATCAACAACAGCGTTTGCCTCAAATCTTTCCTCAAGAGCTGCAACATTAACTACTGCATATTCTGTGCGGAAGATATTGTTGAAGCCTCTTTTAGGAACACGTCTTTGAAGGGGCATCTGACCGCCTTCAAAACCGGGACGGCGGCTGTAGCCTGAGCGTGCCTTAGCACCCTTATGACCTTTGCCGGCAGTTTTGCCCTGACCTGAACCGGCACCGCGTCCGATTCTCTTTACGGCTTTCTTTGAGCCATCAGCAGGAGAAAGTTCATGTAATTTCATTGTCTGCACCTCCTCTTATGCTTCTTCGACCTCAACAAGGTGGCAGATCTTTTTGATCTTGCCCTTTGTTGGATCGTTATCAGGCTGAACCGTAACATTGCCTATTTTGCGAAGACCGAGAGAGTGGGCAGTGGCAATCTGATCTTTCTTGCAGCCGATTAAGCTTTTTGTAAGTGTGATTTTTACGTTTGCCATTATTACACCCTCCTTAGTCTAATATCTTTTTAACGGACTTGCCGCGAATTGCAGCAACTTCTTCAGCTGTGCGAAGCTGAGAAAGGCCGTTAATTGTTGCGCGAACAACATTATAAGGATTGTTTGATCTGATAGCCTTTGTACGGATATCACCGATACCTACAGTTTCAACAACCGCACGAACGGGGCCGCCTGCGATAACGCCGGTACCCTTGGGAGCGGGCATAAGCAAAACTTCGCCTGCGCCGAACTTACCGGTGATTTCATGAGGAATGGTTGTTCCTCTTAAAGCTACCTTAATAACATTTTTCTTTGCGTCTTCTATGCCTTTGCGAATAGCATCCGGAACTTCACCGGATTTACCAACGCCAAAGCCAACAAGACCGTTTCCGTCTCCTACAACAACAAGTGCCGAGAACTTGAAAATACGACCGCCTTTTACGGTTTTGGAAACACGGTTGATGGTTACAACTCTTTCTTCAAGTTCCATTGAAGATACGTCAATCTTTGCCATAAAGTATTTTCCTCCTTCGTTAGAACTTAAGTCCGCCTTCACGAGCACCGTCTGCAACAGCAGCAACACGGCCGTGATAGATGTAACCGCCACGGTCAAATACGCATTCTTCAATGCCCTTTGCCTTGGCTCTTTCCGCTAATGTTTTACCAACGGCTTTAGCCGCCTCTACGTTTCCGCCGTAACCGGCAAAATCTTTTTCAACTGTTGAAGCCTGTGCAAGAGTTACACCTGCTACATCGTCTATAAGCTGAACGTAAATATTGCTGAGGGAGCGATATACGTTAAGTCTGGGACAATCAACAGTACCTGAAATCTTGCCACGAACTCTTGTGTGGCGCTTCTGCCTTGCTTTGTTAGCATCCTGTCTTGAAACCATTGTAATTCACTCCTTCCCTTATTTCTTACCTGCTTTGCCTTCCTTGCGGCGAATATGCTCTTCGGCATACTTAATACCCTTGCCTTTATAGGGCTCCGGAGGTCTCTTTTCGCGAACCTGAGCTGCGAACTGACCTACTGCCTGCTTATCAGCACCTGAAATAACAATCTGATTAGCAGAGGGGCATTCAACTTTAACGCCTGCGGGGGCTGTCATAATTACCTGGTGAGAGAAACCAAGGTTCATAACAAGGTTTTCACCCTGCATTTGAACACGGTAACCAACACCGTTTACTTCGAGAACCTTTTTGAAGCCATTTGTTACGCCTTCAACCATGTTGTGGATGAGCGCACGGGTAAGACCGTGGAGCGCTCTGTTCTCTTTTTCATCATTGGGTCTTGATACGTTAATCTCGTTGCCTTCAACTTTAACACCGATAACGGGGCATTTTTCCATGGTAAGAGTACCATTTTGGCCTTTTACGGTTACAGTGTTTCCGTCAAGCGTTACATCAACGCCGGCAGGGATTACGATCGGCTTTAAGCCTATACGTGACATCCTAACTGCACCTCCTTACCAAATAAATGCCAGAACCTCGCCGCCAACATTCTGCTTGCGAGCTTCTCTGTCTGTCATAATGCCTTTTGAAGTTGAAATGATTGCAACTCCAAGACCTTTCATTACCTTGGGCATATCCTCAACATTTGAGTAAATACGAAGACCGGGCTTCGATACTCTGCGAAGGCCTGTGATTACCTGTGATTTGCCCTCACCATATTTAAGGGAAACACGGATAACGCCCTGTTTATCATCATCAATAATTTTATAAGCTTTGATATAACCTTCATCAACAAGAATCTGAGCAATTGCTTTTTTCATCTTTGACGCAGGAATATCTACTGTATCGTGCTTAGCCGAATTAGCATTACGAATTCTCGTAAGCATATCAGCGATAGGGTCTGTAATATGCATTGATATTTCCTCCTTATTTATTTAGCAATTCTCGGTTCTTACCAAGAAGATTTTGTTACGCCGGGAATTTCACCCTTGTGTGCGAGCTCTCTGAAACAAATACGACAAACGCCATACTTACGAAGGTATGCATGAGGTCTACCGCAGATTTTACATCTGTTGTAAGCTCTTGTTGAATACTTAGCAGGCTTTGCAGCCTTAACTTTCATAGATGTTTTTGCCACGATAATCCCTCCTTATTCTGCAAAGGGAGCGCCCATAAGCTTAAGGAGCTCTCTGCCTTCTTCATCGGTTTGAGCAGTGGTTACCATAATGATATCCATGCCGCGAACCGCATCAATTTTATCATATTCGATTTCAGGGAATATCAACTGCTCTTTGATACCCATGGCATAGTTGCCGCGGCCGTCAAATGAGTTGGGGTTGATACCTCTGAAGTCACGAACTCTGGGAAGAGCAAGATTGAAGAATCTGTCAAGGAATTCATACATCTTGTCTCCGCGAAGAGTAACTTTAACACCAATCGGCATGCCCTCACGAAGTTTGAAGTTAGCAACAGACTTCTTTGCACGGCAAATGATCGGTTTTTGACCTGTGATGATGCCGATATCGTTAACGATAGCATCAACAACCTTTGAATTTTCACGGGCTTCGCCGCAACCAACATTGAGAACAATCTTGTCAAGCTTTGGGATTTGCATAACAGACTTGTATTGGAATTTCTTCATCAATGCAGGAGCAACTTCGCTCTTATAGGCTTCTTTTAATCTTGCAGCCATTGTTATGATCCTCCCTTACTTAAAATTCATTTGCGCATTCTTTATTTTTGCAAATGCGCTTTCCGTCTTTATGACCTACACGGGTAGCCTGACCGCATTTGGGGCAAACGAGCTGAACCTTTGAAGCATAAAGAGCAGACTCAACCTTAACAAGGCCGCCCTGATCGCCCATCTTGCGGGGCTTTACATGCTTGGTAACTACGTTTACATTTTTAACGATTACTTTACCCTCTTTGGGGCTAACAGCGATAACTTCGCCCTTAACGCCCTTTGATTTACCGCTGAGCACCATTACGGTATCACCGGTTTTAACAAACATTTTACTCATTATCACGCACCTCCATTAAAGTACTTCCGGAGCGAGAGAAAGGATCTTCATAAAATCCTTATCACGGAGCTCTCTTGCTACCGGTCCAAAAATACGGGTGCCACGAGGAGTTTTATCCTCTTTGATAATTACGGCAGCATTTTCATCAAAACGAATGTACTGACCGTCGTCACGACGTACACCTTTAGTTGTACGAACGATGACTGCTTTAACAACTTCGCCTTTTTTCACAACGCCGTTCGGCGCAGCCTTCTTAACAGAAGCAACGATAACATCGCCGATGTTAGCATATCTTCTGCCCGAGCCGCCGAGAACACGGATACAAAGAATTTCCTTGGCGCCTGTGTTGTCTGCAACCTTGAGGCGACTTTCCTGTTGTATCACAGCTTTTTCCTCCTTCGTACTGCAAAATAACACTTTGCATCTTGCAGTTATTATTTTATTAAACTAATTTTAAAAGCTTGTAATTCGAAATGATTACTTTGCCTTTTCAATGATTTCAACCACACGCCATCTCTTATCCTTGCTGATCGGGCGAGTTTCCATAATAAGAACCTTATCGCCAACGCCGCAAGTATTTTCTTCGTCGTGTGCTTTATATTTAACCGTGCGGTTAATGATTTTGCCGTAAAGCGGATGACGAACCTTGTCTTTAATAGAAACAACAACGGTTTTATCCATCTTATCGCTTGATACTACGCCAACTCTTGTTTTTCTGAGGTTTCTTTCACTCATAATCAACTACCTCCCTATCTTAAGAATTTGAGCTTGCAAGCTCGATTTCGCGCTCAACTGTTTTGATGCGTGCGATATCTTTTCTTACAGCTTTAATTCTCATCGGGTTGTCGAGCTGATTGATAGCCTGCTGGAAATGAAGATTGAAAAGCTCTTCCTTAAGCTCTGCAAGCTTTGCTGCACGCTGATCTGCGCTTAAAGCCTTAATTTCTGCTGCTTTCATTACTGCTCGCCTCCCTCTTCTTTAACTACGAATTTGCATTTGATAGGAAGTTTGTTAGCTGCAAGACGCATTGCCTCACGAGCCACACTCTCTTCAACGCCGCCGAGTTCAAACATAACTCTGCCCGGCTTAACTACTGCTACCCAGTAGTCAACATTACCTTTACCTTTACCCATACGAGTATCGGCAGGTCTTGCGGTGATCGGCTTATCGGGGAAAATCTTAATCCAAACCTGACCGCCACGCTTTGTGTAACGTGTCATAGCGATACGAGCTGCTTCAATCTGAGCTGCCGTAATCCATGCAGGCTCTGTTGCCTGAAGACCAAACTGGCCATAAGTTACTTTGTTACCTCTTGTAGCCTCACCGGTCATACGACCTCTGTGCTGCTTACGATGTTTAACACGCTTTGGTAAGAGCATTATTGATTTCCTCCTTCCTTACGTCTGCTTCTGTTATCTCTGCCGCCGTTGCGACGAGAATTGCCTGATCTTCTCTGGGGCTTGTTTCTGCTTTCGTGAAGAACTTCGCCCTGATAGATCCAAATTTTAACACCGATGCGGCCGTAAGTTGTTGCAGCCTCTGCAGTGCCGTAATCAATATCCGCACGAATTGTTTGAAGCGGAATTGTGCCTTCCTTATATGTTTCGGAACGAGCAATTTCCGCACCGCCGATACGGCCGGATACCTGAACCTTAATACCGCGTGCGCCAAGCTTCATTGTGTTTCTGATAGCCATCTTAACTGCACGGCGGAATGATACACGCTTTTCAAGCTGAGTTGCAATGCTCTGAGCAACGAGAGTTGCATTGAGATCGGGCTGCTTGATTTCGATGATGTTGATGAAAACTTCATCGTTCTTTTTACCGAGCTTCTTAGCGCAGATAGCTTTGAGCTTATCAATTTCAGCACCCTGCTTGCCGATAACCATACCGGGCTTTGCACAGTGAATGTTAATTCTTACGCGCTTAGCATCACGCTCGATTTCTACTTTGGGAACACCTGCACTCTTGAGAGATTCAAGAAGGTACTTACGAAGATTATAATCTTCAACAAGTGTGTTGCCGAAGTCTGCCTTCTTAGCATACCAGCGGGAGTCCCAGTTTTTAATAACGCCGATTCTTAAACCGGTAGGATTACATTTCTGTCCCATTCAACTTTCCTCCTCGCTTATTCTTCCGTTTCCTTAACGGTGATTGTGATATGAGATGTTCTCTTATTGATTCTGTATGCTCTGCCCTGAGCTCTGGGGCGAATTCTCTTAAGAGTGGGGCCCGCAGTAACATTGCAGTAGCTTACATATAATCTTGAAGTATCCATATTGTTGTTGTTCTCCGCATTAGCCATTGCAGATTTAAGAACCTTTGCAAGCGGTTCGCAAGCTGCCTTAGGTGTGTGCTTGAGAATAGCCATTGCCTTATCGCAAGGCTGATTTCTTATAAGGTCAAGAACGATTTGCACCTTTCTGGGAGAAATACGAACATATGTTGCTTTTGCTGTTGCTTCCATAGTTAATTCTCCTTTCATTACTTCGTGGTCTTTGCGCCTGCGTGACCGCGGAACGTTCTTGTGGGGGCGAATTCGCCGAGTTTGTGTCCAACCATATCCTCGGTAACATAAACCGGAACATGCTTTCTTCCGTCATGAACAGCAAATGTGTGTCCTACGAACTCAGGGAAGATTGTTGAACTTCTTGACCAGGTTTTTACAACCTGCTTGTCGCCCTTTTCATTGAGAGCAACAACTTTTTTATAAAGGCTTTCTTCAACATAAGGGCCTTTTTTAGTACTTCTACTCATTTAATCTTCTCCTTTCTTATTATTTACCGTTACGACGTCTTACGATCATCTTATTGGATGCTTTCTTCTTGTTGCGAGTCTTATAACCGAGAGCAGGTTTACCCCAAGGAGTAACAGGACCGGGACGACCGATAGGTGATTTACCTTCACCACCGCCGTGGGGGTGGTCATTCGGGTTCATAACAGAACCACGAACTGTGGGTCTCCAACCCATGTTGCGCTTGCGGCCAGCCTTACCGATTTTAACATTGGCATGGTCTGTGTTGCCTACAACGCCGATTGTTGCCATGCATTCTGCAGGAACATTGCGAAGCTCGCCCGAAGGAAGTCTGAGAAGTGCATAAGCACCTTCAAGAGCCATAAGCTGAGCGCTGTTGCCTGCCGAACGAGCAAGCTGAGCACCTCTGCCGGGATAAAGCTCAACATTGTGGATAACTGTGCCGACCGGGATATTCTTAAGAGGAAGTGCATTACCTGCAACGATATCTGCGTTCGGGCCTGCTTCAACGGTTGCGCCTACTTTAAGGCCTTCCGGAGCAATGATGTAGTTCTTTACGCCATCCTCATACTGAATGAGAGCGATGTGTGCAGAACGGTTGGGATCATATTCGATTGTCTGCACTGTTGCAGGCATATCAAATTTCTGTCTTTTGAAGTCAATAACACGGTATTTTCTTCTGTTTCCGCCGCCGCGATGACGAACGGTGATTCTTCCGTAAGAGTTACGGCCTGAATTTTTGCTGATGGGAACAAGCAAGGATCTTTCAGGGGCAACTTTAGAGAGGGAAGAATAATCGGTAACCGACATGTTTCTTCTTGAAGGAGAAGTCGGCTTAAAATTCTTAATAGCCATTATTATTTTTCCTTTCTGAATAACTTTGCGAAGGGATGGCACCCTTCATACTTCATCATCCGAAATATCTCTTTTTGCTATACTATATATAATAGTAGCCGTTACATCATATCGTTGAAGAATTCGATTTCTTTAGAATCTTCGGTAAGAGTAACGATTGCCTTTTTCCATGAAGGAGTGTAGCCCTTGTTTACACCCTGACGGCGCTCACGGCCACGAACATTTATTGTGTTTACCTTAGCAACTTTAGTGCCGGGGAAAACCTCTTCAACGGCTTTGGCGATTTCAATTTTGTTTGCATCTTTAGCAACCTTAAAGGTATATTTCTTCATCATAAGGCCGGTCATTGATTCCTCAGTGATAATCGGCTTAACGATAATGTCATGAGCAGTTTTCATTATGCATATACCTCCTCGATTTTCTTAGCTGCATCTTTAAGAACAACGATTTCGTTGCAATTAAGGATGTCATATACGCAAAGAGTGTTTACGGTAACAACCTTAACGCCCTCAATGTTGCGTGCGCTCTTGTAAACAACTTCGTTGTTCTCAGGAAGAACGAGAAGAACCTTTTTGCCGGTTTTGAGTTTAGCAAGCATTTCGGCAATTGCCTTTGTTTTGATTGCTTCAAGCTCAATCTTGTTTACAACAAGCATTTCAGACTCTGCAACCTTTGTTGAAAGGGCTGATTTCATAGCGAGTCTTTTAACTTTCTTGTTGATATTTACAGTGTATTTTCTTGGCTTGGGGCCGAGAGCAATACCGCCGTGTGTCCACTGAGGGCTTCTTGTTGAGCCCTGACGAGCACGGCCTGTGCCCTTTTGCCTCCAGGGTTTTGCGCCGCCGCCTGAAACCTCAGAACGAGTGAGAGTTGACTGCGTGCCCTGGCGCTGTGCAGCAAGATAGCTGACAACTGCAAGATGCATTGCATTTGCGTTTGGCTCAATGCCGAAAACCGCATCTGCAAGTTCTAATTTTGAAGTCTTGCGACCTTCTTGGTTATAAACCTGAACCTGTGCCATTTGTATCTCTCCTTTCGTTAAGCTTTAACAGCGTCTGCAATTACAACGATTCCGCCCTTAGGACCGGGAACCGCACCCTTGATTGCGATAAGATTGTTTTCTGCATCAACCTTAGCAACCGTGAGGTTTTGAACTGTTACTGTTTCGTGACCGTAATGACCGGCCATCTTTCTGCCTTTGAATACTCTTGACGGGCTTGAGCACGCACCGAGTGAACCCTGGTGACGAGCATTTGGGCCTGTACCGTGAGATTCACGGAGTCTTGAGAAATTCCAACGCTTGATTGCGCCGGCAGTTCCGTGGCCCTTAGATGTGCCCTTTACATCAACGATTTCGCCTGCCTCAAAAGCATCTGCCTTAATGATGTCGCCAACATTAAGAGCTGAGCAATCTTCAAGACGGAACTCTTTAAGAGTTTTCTTGGGAGCTACATCGTTCTTTGCGAAGTGACCCTTCATAGGCTTGTTGAGCTTGTTGACTTTAACATCGCCGAAGCCCACCTGAACAGCCTCATAGCCATCGTTTTCGATTGTTTTTTTCTGGGTAATTACGCATGGACCTGCTTCAACTACTGTAACGGGGATTACATTTCCGTTTTCATCGAAGATCTGGGTCATGCCGATCTTTTTACCGATAAGACCTTTTTTCATATTTTTCCTCCTTGGTTATTGGTTGGTTTCCCAACTTGACCTCGTCAAGCGTGATTATAATTTGATTTCGATTTCAACGCCTGCCGGGAGCTCAAGACTTGTCAGCGCTTCAACAGTTTTATTTGAAGGTCTGAGAATGTCAATGAGTCTTTTGTGTGTTCTCTGCTCAAACTGCTCACGGCTGTCCTTATACTTGTGAACAGCACGAAGAATCGTAACAACTTCCTTCTCGGTGGGAAGCGGAATCGGGCCGCTTACCTGAGCACCGGTAGCCTTAGCTGTTTCAACGATCTTTTCGGAAGCCTGATCAACAAGATTGTGATCATAGCCCTTAAGTCTGATGCGGATCTTAACTTTGCTTGCTGCCATTTACTTTTCCTCCTGAAAAATATTGGTGCGAGTCTTAACCTTTATTCTTCCACCCACCCGTGTGTTTCAAGCCTGCTCTTTAAAAAACCGAATGACGCAGCATCATTCGGGCAGACCTTATGCAGGTTGCGAACATACGCAAGCTATTCGCATAAGGAAAATCAAAGGTATAATTTCGCCCGGTTTAAAATCGGACATACTCCGCCGAAATTCCCGCTTTGAATCAAGCGCCACCTCCGGCATCATCGCATATCTTGTGGTGAGAAAACCGCATACACAATTATATATAATTATAATATACGCCTTTTCACACGCTCGCTTATTATATATTAAATGCGCCGCTTTGTCAATACAAATTTACAAAAAATTTCAAAGTTTTTTTCGTGATTTTTCACAAAGTTTATATATGTAATTTTGTATACTTGCACAGTGAATTTAGTGTAAAAAAATAAAAAAAACACACTTTTTGCTGCCAAAAAATGTGTTTTCGGATTTAACATATTCTTTTTTTAATCATAATAAAAGCTTAAACTAAACTTAGGTCAGCGGTGAACACCTCAGTAAAGCAAGAGTTCGCCGAAATGGAAATCACCTTGCAAGCAAGCCGGCATCACGCATATTGGCAAGCAAAGCATTAAACTCCTCAACAACGTCGTCTGCTCCGGTTGCATTTGCAACGGCGGCTGCCGGAGTTATCGTGCCTGCAGGGCCGGTAGGGCCTGTTGCGCCTGTGGCGCCTGCAACGCCTTGTATTCCCTGAGGGCCCGTTGCGCCTGTGGCACCTGCAACACCTTGTATGCCCTGAGGACCTGTTGCACCTGTGGCACCTGCAACGCCCTGTATACCCTGAGGACCCGTTGCGCCGGTTGCGCCCTGTATTCCCGCAGGTCCTTGTGCTCCCACAGGTCCTTGTGCTCCCACAGGTCCTTGCGGACCTGTTGCTCCTGTTGCTCCTGTTGCTCCGGCAGGACCGCCGGCAGGACCCGTCGGCCCCATTGGTCCGGTAGGACCCGGTATTCCTTGGCAACAACAAACCGGCGCAGGTTTGCAAGAATTCACTTTGGTTTCGCAATTGCAAAGAGAATTTATATCGCTTCCCTTGTAATAAGTCATATATTTCACCCACCCAATCATCATATGTGATACATAATGTATCTAATTCATTATATTCAAACAATCAGTATGGGTTAACCGTTTTTTGCTTGAAATATTCCCTGTTATACAAATAAGAAGAAGAAAGCGGCCTGCAAGCGCCTGCAATTTCATTATATTCATTCGCCTTGGTATAATCACCAAGCGCATCGTAACAAATGCAAAGACCGATGGCAGGTATAAAACCGCTTGCATCTGCGCTGACAAAGCCTCCGTTTAATCCGTTTTCTCTTAATGTTAAGGCAGAATGAAACCAAAACAATGCCTTTTCATATTGCTTTTGCCTTAAAAATAAATTTCCTATATCGCAACACACCTCTGCCTTTACGGGTGCATAAGCAAATGCATTAAGCAGCGAAATCAGCGCATCTGAATTACAACCCTGCTCGATTTTGCAAGCGGCGCAAATTCTGCAAGCCTCAACATTGTTTTCTTCCCAGCCCAAACCTGATTTCAAAAACGCCTCAAGCACCAAAACGGCTTTATCATAATATCCGTTATAGTAAAGCTCTCTGCCGTAATAAAACTCATCTCTTGGCGAAAACGGCTCGCCAAGCGCAAGCTGCTTTTCATAAATTAAAAGATTTCTTTTTCCGTATTCTTTTTTTGCTGACTTATGCGTTACGGCAATATCGCTGTATTCCGTCGGCTGCGGGCAAGAAATCGCCTCATGCACTCTTCCCTGCCATTTGAATCCTAAATGATTTTTGATAAGCCTTTCACGATAAAACCAAAACACAGGCTTTCCCGATTCATCAAAAGCCACATTATAGCGCATATAAACTGCGTTTAAGATTTTTTCAGCCGAAGCTTTAAATGAAATGAGAGCCTCCAAATCCTGCGGTAAAAACACATCATCTGCATCAAGCCATAAAATATAATCACAGGCGGCTTTTGAAAATGAAAAATTCCTTGCGGCTGAAAAGTTATCACACCACACAAAATCAAACACCTTATCGGTGTACCTGAATGCGATTTCTTTTGTTGCATCATTGCTGCCGGTGTCAACAATAATAATTTCATCAACCGCTTTCAAAACACTGTTTAAGCAGCGTGCAAGAACGCTTTGCTCGTTTTTTACAATCATACACAAACTAATGCTAATCAAATTAAGCACCCCCGATACAATATGCAAAAGAAAAATAAGCGTTAAAAAAGCGGCGTGCCGAAAAAGCACACCGCCGCTGAATAATATTAAATTATTTTTGCTCGCCGGAAAGCTGCTTCCAGTGAATCTTGCAATATTCCTTACCGTCTATCGGAGGATATTTGGAATCATCTGTTTTGGCTTCATTATAGCAAACGTATTCGCCCGAATAAGCACAGCGCTTAACATCGCCGCCCTCTGAAAGGCCCGGAATAAACGCACCGAGGAAAACGGCAACAACAGCAACAGCTATAACAGCAGCGCCTGCCTTTCCCTGAGTCCATTGCAAAAATTTAACCTTTCCCAAATCAAGCTTATCCATTTTTTCAAACAGCTTAACATTTTCGCTCAAATAAACATAAAGCTTTGAAAGTAAATAACCGCAAACACCTGCAAATGTGCCGATTATCATACCGCCGAGCACATCCGTGGGATAATGAACCATAAGATAAACACGGCTGCCCATTGTGCACAAAGCGATCACCGGGAAAACCCAAGAAAGCTTCTTTTTACCGTCTTTTCTGAATATGAGGGCAAGAGATATTGCAATTTCAAAAATCCCTGTTGTGTGGCCGCTGGGGAACGAATAATCGCTTTCGCTTAACGCACCTGCGCCTATATAAGCCTTCCAATAAAAATCAAGATCCTGAAGAGTGTTATACGGCCTGATTCTAAGCACTGCAGGCTTTGCAATAACATTGGTTATCAAAGTACCTATAATTATTGCGCCCACCAAAGCAACACCGTATTTTCTTGTTTTCTTAAACATTAAAAGCACAAGGCCGATGATCATTACGGGAATGATAAAATTTTCATCACCGAATGCGGTAAAAAACTTAGCCACAAATGTTAAGAAAGTGCATTGCATTGCTGCAAAGAATTTGAACACGGCAATATCGAAGCCGTAAAAGACCTTATCAAGGCTTTCGCCAACGGTCAGCATTACCAAATCCATAGAATTGCTCCTTTAAGAATAATATATTATATACATAATAACAAAAAGTCGAGCGCTTTTCAAGCGTGGTTTTGCGGATTTGTTACAAGTTATTAACATAAATTCAACATTTGTATGATACCTTATGTTAAAATTTGATATAGATTTGAATCAGCCTAACTATATCACAGCAGCAAACACGCTATTCTTATTAAGTATTTACCGATATAAGGAGACTTATGATAACAGACCCATACAAAGTGCTCGGCGTGCCGCACGGCGCTTCCGAGGAGGAATGTGCCAAGGCTTACAGGAGGCTTGCAAAAAAATATCATCCCGATTTAAATCCCGGCGATGAAAATGCCGCAAAGAAGATGGCGGAAATAAATGCAGCATTTGACCAAATAAAAAACGGCACAACCGAAGCGGGTTATTCCGCAGGCACAAGGCGCCGAGGCTCCGATTCCGCATCCGATTATTACACAGCAGCGGCAAGATTTATAAACAATCGCCAGTTTGCGCAGGCAATCAATTTGCTAAACAGAATCGAAGACAGAACGGCGCATTGGTATTACCTTTCCGCCATGGCAAATTACGGCGCAGGCAGCAGAGAAATTGCACTTTCGCAAATTCAGCAAGCATGTGCTATGGAGCCGGGAAATTACACATACTCAACTGCATACGAAAGAATCAGGCGAAGTTCGGCAGGATATACAAACCCCTTTGGCGGCTTTGCCGATTTCGGAGATTTTGACGAATATGACGATGCGCCGAAGAGGCAAACTGTTTACACCTCAAACGGCGGATGCCTTTCAAGAATATTTAAAATAGTTTGGATAATAATTGCGATAAGGCTTATTTTTTGGATTGCATCATCGGCGATTTCGGCAATAAACAGCACCAAAAGCTACAATCCCGGGAAGCAGCCCTCGGCGGGTTACAGCCAAAGCTACGGTGAAACAACAACCGGCAATGAGAGCTATTACGGCAACGAAAGCTCATCCGGCGGCTATTCAGGCAGCAAAGGAAGCAATAACTACTCATACGGTTATCAAGCCGGTAATCAAGAGAATTATTTCGGCTCATCAAACGGAAATGCAAAAAAAGGATAGTTAATTGCTTTAACGGCAATCAATCGGCACGGCGGAAACAGCCGTGAAAGCAGAAAGGCTTTAATCAATGAAAAATTTTTTCAACAACATAGCTGTTAAACTTCAAAAATTTATGTATGGCAGATACGGAACGGATTCATTATACAAGGCTTTGCTTTGGATTTTCGTTGGAATCACTTTGCTTGCGGCAATACTCGGCAAAGCCGTTAATCAAACTTGCTATACAGTGCTGTCCGCAATCGGATGGTTGATTATGATTTATGCATTTTACCGTGTTTTTTCAAAAAACACAGAAAAGCGCCGTGCAGAAAATGCAAAGTGGCTTAAAATGACGGCGGGAATACGCAAAAAATTCACACTGCTCGGCAACAGAATAAAATTCCGGAAAACGCATGTTTTCAGAACCTGCCCCGGCTGCAAAGCGGTGCTGAGAATGAAAAAAGCAAAAGGCACCCACGAGGTAACCTGCCCTCATTGCGGCACCAAATTCAAGTTTAAGGTTCTTTTTTAAACCATTAAAGCATTGAATTTCAGGCACAATTATGCTAAAATACAAGTTGTGAGGTGATTGTGCTATGCAAATCAAGGAAAGCGCCGAGAACTATCTTGAAACAATACTTGTGATCCACATGCAAAAGGGATATTGCAGATGCATTGACATATGTAATAAGATGGGATTTTCAAAGCCTTCCGTTTCCGTGTATATGAAAAATCTTAAAACAGACGGCTATATTTTAATTGACGAAAACGGAGATATTACTTTAACCGAAAAAGGCAAAGAAATTGCCGAAAAGATTTATGACAGGCATAATGTTATTGCCGGATTTCTTATGCAACTTGGCACACCGGAGGATATAGCATACCAAGATTCATGCAAAATAGAGCATGATATAAGCGAGGTAAGTTTTGGCCTTATCAAGGCACAATATCTTAAAAACTTAGGCGCAAAATAAGAATAAAAATCACAAGCAAAAACGCAGCGGTTTAATAGCCGCTGCGTTTCTTGTTATATATTTTTTGATTATTTAAATTCATCAGGTGTGTTATTTATATACATTGCGGTGCCTTCCGGCATAATGCAGAAACCGTGCTTTTCATAAAACGGAACATTCTTCTTTTGATCAGGCATGAGTGGTTTGTTGAACTGTCTCATAAATACGAAAAAGAGCGTATGGACTTGAAAACCAAAATTGCGGATACTCGATACAAAATCGAAGAGCTGAAAAACAACAATTCGGAATATGAAAAATTCATATCGGCAATTCGCAGGTTTATGCAAATGGATAATCTGACATCACCGCTGCTTCGAGAACTGATTGACCATATTGATATTTTTGAAACAGAGGGCACAGGCAAAAGTCGAACGCAACAAATCATTATATATTACCGTTTTATCGGATATATCGAATTGCCGAACGCCGCAAAACAAACCCACATTGCGGATACACGCAAAGGGGTTGCCGTAGAGTATATAACCGAGCAATTCACGGCATAAAAAAGAGCAAGGTGTTACCCTTGCTCGTACATAAAAAATTATATGATAAAACAAAAAGAGTGTTCATAAGTCAAATCCCTTATGAACACTCGATATGGTCGGAGTGACAAGACTTGAACTTGCGACCCCCAGACCCCCAGTCTGGTGCGCTACCACCTGCGCTACACCCCGCAATCAATTGCTTTAATACTATAACATAACATTTGAAGAAAATCAATATAAAATTCAAAATTATTCAAATTTATTTCGGATGAAAAAATGCTCTTGAAAGAAAAGAGCATATGTGATAAAATTATTGCAGTTTTTAATATCTCAAAGGGAGTTGTTATATATGAGCGGACATTCAAAATGGAGCACTATTAAAAGAAAAAAGGGTGCAAACGACGCCGCAAGAGCAAAAGTTTTCACAAAAATAGGCCGTGAGCTTGCAGTAGCTGTTAAAAACGGCGGCCCGGATCCGAATGTTAATTCAAAGCTTAAAGATGTTATCGCAAAAGCAAAGCAAAACAATGTGCCTAATGATAATATTGAAAGAATGCTTAAAAAGGCATCCGGCGAAAGCGGCGGAGCAGATTATGAAGAAATTGTATACGAAGGCTATGGCCCAAGCGGCGTTGCAGTTGTTGTTGAAGCACTTACAGACAACAGAAACCGCACCGCCGGCGAGGTTAGGCATTATTTCGATAAGGCCGGCGGAAACATGGGCACAAGCGGCAGCGTTACCTTTATGTTCAGCCGTGAGGGTGTTATTCTGATTGAAAAAGAAGATGTGGATGAAGATGCTCTTATGATGGATGCGCTTGATGCCGGCGCAACCGATTTTATTGCAGATGATGAAGATGTGTTTGAAATTCGCACCGAGGCAAATGATGTGGGCGCAATCAGAGACGACCTTGAAGCAAAAGGCTACAAGGTTATTTCAAGCGAGCCGGCATACATTCCTGCCACCTACACACGCCTTGAAAATCAAGACGATATGATGAAAATGAATCGAATGATTGATATGTTTGAAGAAAACGAGGATGTGCAGGCAATTTGGCACAACTGGGAAAACCCGGATGATTACGAGGGCTAAAACAAATAAAGGGCAACAAAAAAGGAGTATCTTTGATACTCCTTTTTTTATATCATTTTTTAAACAATCTTTTCAAGGCACGCTTAAGCCTTGCAAAAAACGAGGTTTGCGATTGCTTTTTTAAATCGGAAATTTCTTTATTCTTTTTAGAAATAATTATTTCTTTTTCGGCAATCTGATTTTTAAGAGCCTTTATTTCCCCGCCGCGTGATACCGCTTTTTGATTTATTTCACGCTTGCGCATAAGCAGCTCATACCTGTCTGCCCAATATTCATTTGCAAATGAAGCAAGCAACGCAGCGCCGTCTGTATTTTTTGCTTTAATAAATTCAAGCACTGCCATAATCATTCTGAAAAGCGGCGGATTATCAAAAGCGCTGTGCGGATCAGGCTCTCCGCAGGCATAATATTGCCAAAGGCAAAGATTATCCATGTAAGACAATCCATATTTTAAATCCGCACCGAATTTAACGGAAAGAAAATTCACATCAATATCATAATCGATTTTTGACGCAGCATTTGAAACAATCAAAAATGTGTTTTTCTTGTTTTGCTTAATTATATTCTCAAAATTATTACGCTTTAAAAACAAAGCATCGGTCTTTTTTATGCCTGTTATTTGTGTAAAGCTTTCATTATAAGGATATTTTTCAATATCAAGCTGTGGATTTATTGCAACGGCAGAGCTTTCGCAAATAAAGCCGCACACGGCTATAGCCGCCGAGCCGCCGCCCGATCGCCCGTAAAGCGTTATATTTTTGTTTTCAACGCCGAGCAGACGTGCGATTTCGCAAACAAGCTTTGCAACATATTCCCTGAAATCTTCTTTCTCCGTACCGTAAAACCAGCCAAGCGGAAGTGTGGGGTAATTATAATACATTGGATCATCTATACAAAGCACGCTTGCGTTTGTTTCGTTGCCCCAAGACCAAGAAGAAAATGTGGGAAACGGAGCCAGATCTCTGCCGCCGTTTCTTGTGCGGGCGCCGCTGAAAAACACAACAAGCCGATTTGCGCTGCCCTTACTGAAAAAGCATTCAATGCGGGCAGAACCCAAAACCGAATAAAAGCGTGACGGCGGCAATTCCTTGCCGCCGAAATTAAACAAAACCGAATCTGCGCTAACAAGCTCTGCATCCGTTTTTCTGTTGAATATATTGTTTTTGCAGGATTCAAGCGCCTGCGAGAAATCCGCCTGCAATTCAAACGAATTTATATCGGCAGAGCCGAACAAGGTTTCAAGTTGTTTCATAATCGCTGCTGCTCCAAATTATTCGGCTGCGGGTGCCTCCGCCGGTTTTTCGGAAGCATTACTTTCCGCTTGCGGCTTTGCGGCAACAACCTTTTTGAGGATTTCCTTTTCCTCTTTCATTGCCTTTGCTTTACTGTCTCTGACTCCGCGAGTCATTTCATCATAAATATCTGCAACGGTGTCAACATCGCCCTGTGCAATAATTTTTCCGTGATCAAGCAAAATAGCAGTGTCACAAATTGCCTTAACCTGATCAATGCTGTGCGAAACAAAAAGCACCGTTACGCCCTTTTCAAACATTGATTGCACTTTTTTAAGGCTTTTTGTGCGGAACTTTGCATCGCCTACGGAAAGAACCTCATCAAGAATAAGCACATCGGGCTCAACTGCAGTTGCAATTGAGAAGCCAAGCCTTGCCTTCATGCCCGAAGAATAGTTTTTGAGGGGAACATTTATAAAATTACCAAGCTCTGAAAACTCAACGATTTCATCATATTTTGATTCTATATATTCCCTTGAATAGCCAAGGATGGCGCCATAAAGAAAAATGTTTTCTTTGCCTGAATAATTAGGATCAAAGCCGGCACCGAGCTCCAAAAGAGGAGCTATAACACCGCACTTTTCAATCTTGCCCGTTGTGGGCTTATAAACGCCTACAATGGTTTTAAGAAGGGTACTTTTACCCGCACCGTTAAAACCGAGAATGGCAAGATGCTCGCCTTTTTTTACATCAAAGCTAATATCGCTCAAAGCATGAAACTTTTTATATTCCAGCTTATGGGTTATAAGCTTGATAACAAATTCCTTCAGATTATCAACTTTCTCTTTATTTAATTGGAAAGACATTGTTACATTCTGAACGGAAATTGCAACATCATCACGCATAAATATACCTGCCTTATTTTAAACTATGCAACACACGCAGCCTGCCCTGCAAACAGCAGAGCCGAGGCAGCGAAAAAATAATCAGTCTTCAAAAACAGCGCCCTTTGCACCACTTGTTACATGCTGCGCATATCTTTTAATATAGCCCGTAAGATTTTGAACGGGAGGATGCCAAGCAGCCCTTCTTTGAGCGAGCACCTCATCGGAAACATTAACCTTAAGCGTTCTTGCGGGAATATCGATTTCGATTTCATCCCCATCCTCAACAAGAGCAATTGTGCCGCCCTGAGCAGCTTCCGGGCTTACATGGCCGATTGACGCACCTCTTGTAGCGCCGCTGAAACGGCCGTCCGTAAGCAGAGCAACGGAATTGCCGAGGCCCATACCGATAATGGCAGAGGTTGGAGAAAGCATTTCCCTCATGCCCGGGCCGCCTTTAGGGCCTTCATATCTGATAACAACAACATCGCCGGAAACAATTTTGCCGCCGTTGATTGCCGCAATTGCATCTTCTTCACTGTTGAAGCATTTTGCAGGGCCTTTATGCTGCATCATTTCGGGTGCAACGGCACCTTTTTTAACAACAGAGCCTTCCTCTGCAAGATTTCCCCAAAGCACGGCAATACCGCCATCCTTTGAAAACGGATTGTCGAGTTTGCGGATAATTTCGCCGTCTGCATCCGGAGCACAGGCAATTCTGTCTGCCACGGTGCCGTTTACGGTGAGAGCATCTGTATTTATCATGCCGCCTGTTGCAAGCTCCTTAACTACCGCCTGAATACCGCCAACATCGTTAAGATCTGTGATAAATACGGAAGAAGCGGGATTAAGCTTGCAGATTTGCGGTGTTTTCTTGCCGTAATCATCAAGCATTCTGAGATCTATATCATGGCCTGCCGCATGAGCAATAGCCGTTAAATGCAAAATAGTGTTTGTTGAGCAGCCGATAGCCATATCGGTGCGAATTGCATTTTCAATTGATTTTTCGGTAATTATATCGCTGGGCTTAATATCCTCTTTAAGAAGCTCCATAACTCTTTCGCCGGTTCTTTTTGCAAGGCGAAGCCTCTCGCTCATAACTGCAGGAATTGTGCCGGAACCGGGAAGCGACATACCGATTGTTTCCGTTAAGCAATTCATTGAATTGGCTGTATACATACCGCTGCAGGAGCCGCAGGTTGGGCAAGCCGTTGAAGCACAGCTTTCAAGATTTTCAAGGCTCATATTGCCGGCAAAATACTTTCCGGAATATTCAAACATTTCAGACAGCCCGATACGATTTGAGGTTTCTGTGCTTTTACCCGGCAACATCGGGCCGCCGGAAACAAAAATGCACGGCAGATTAAGGCGGCAAGCTGCAAGCAGCATTCCGGGAACAATTTTATCACAATTGGGGATAAACACGATTGCATCAAGCGGATGCGCCGTAAGCATAACCTCAATTGAATCTGCTATAAGCTCACGAGAGCAAAGGCTGTATTTCATGCCCTTATGGTTCATTGCAATACCATCGCAAACGCCGATAGTGTTAAATTCAAACGGAACACCGCCTGCATTTCTTATTCCGGCTTTAACCTGATCTGCAATTTTATCAAGGTGCATATGGCCGGGAATATAATCGCTTTTTGAATTAACAACGGCAACAAACGGTCTTTTCATTTCAAGCTCGTCTATGCCCAAAGCACGCAAAAGTGAACGGTGAGCTGCCCTTGTTGGGCCTTCTTTAATTAAATCCGATCTCATAAAAACATCTCCTATTTTGCGCCGCCGAGGCGCCGTGTATCAGATAATAATTATTTAAATTGAAGAATGCAACTGCAAAACAGCGGCATTACACTCGATACATTATAACATCATATATATTAAAATTCAATTACTTTTTAAACTCGTTAATAATTTGTTACCTTATGTAATTTGCTTTTTACAGATACACAAAGCTTGTTTTTCACGCCGGTAATCAGCGCCGCAAAGAAGCACAATAAAGCTAAAACTCAAACGCCGGTAACAGCAAACAGCAAAAAATGCGCCAAAAAGGCTGAGCGTTAATAAGGCAAGTTTGCTGCAAAACAACGGCTTTTGCACAACAATCAGTTAAACCCCGCAGATATGCGCCGACATCATATTCGGCTTGCATATCATATTTTGAAAGCGTTAACAAGCCCAAATATGATTTACCGTGAGGTTTATTAAGCGGATAATAAAGATACGGGCTGTCAAAATTTACCGCATACATAGAATTATATCCGCAGAGGCTGTTTCTGAGCGCTTCTTCTTCATCATAATGATAGCTTCGTGTTGAATTTTTATCAACCTCCTCAATCATCATAAAATCCGGGCTTTCGGAATTTAAAAATTCGGCAATTCCGCTTGTTACGTTTTTTACCGATTCTTCGGATTTAGCACTGCTTTCCTTACCGCCGTCCATAAAGAAACCGAAATCGGGAGTATAAGCTGCAAAGCCTATGTTATAGGACACAATTTTATATTCCTCACCAACAAGCGCTGCATCGCTTGCTACACTGTTGATTTGCAAAACTTGATTATCTTCTATTCTGTGATAATCAATCATGGCATAGGCAATTTTATAAAACATATGCTTAAAAATCCGTAAAAACAAGTAAAAAGTTCAACCGTTATCGACTCTTACTTGCAGACCGTATAAAGTTTGGTTTGTTTTACGGTTTGTAAATTATCCGTACAAACAAAAAAGCCCTTTGAGAGCAGATTTTTCTTCTCTCAAAGGGCAAGTTATTATCTTGGTTGCCATACCATTACATATTCTTTTTCCCCGGTAGCTTCATCTAAAGCTTCGGACTGAATTTCAAATCCTTCTCTTTGATAAAAAGATATTGCACGAATATTCTTCCGATACACTCTTAAAGACAATTTAGGTTTCTTGTTTTTTATATAATTCAATAGTCGTCCGCCAATACCTTGCGATTGATATTCATCAGAAACAAAAATGCCTTCAATATATTCGTCATTCAATCCTATAAAACCTTGTATTTGCTGATCGTTCTCATAAATATAGACCTCAGCCTGTAACAGCAGTTCTTTTACCAATTCAAAATTGTTATTCCAATATTGAGCAGGGATAAAAGAATGTGCCTTTATATTTGTATTCAGCCATATATCGGCAACTTTATTTATATCTGCTTTTTGTAATTTTCTAATCATAATAATGTTCTTCTACCCCCCAGATTTGCATTTTCGTTCATAAAAAAAATGATTTTCCTTTTTCTCAAAGGGCAAGTTGGCAAACTGGAAGTTGCCGTTGTGAAGGTTATGCTCATTTTGCGTTATTACTCTTCCGAACTCCGTCATTCATTCTTTTCACTTTGCGTTTCCATACAAAATATTGAACGAGCCAAGTGATGACGAAAATTGCAACGAATATTCCTACATATGAAAGAATACCAATGGCATTATGCTTCATCCAATTCGTAATATAGGCAATCGGAAACATCGTAACACAGACAATAGAAAAGTAAATTCCGCTTTGCTTTGCAAGGCTCCACGAATCAATTTCCCAAATAACGGAAGCCATTGCAAAGCCTGTACCCAAAATTCCGCAGAGAATTGTTTGAAGAATAACTGCGTTTAATTCATTTTTCATTGTATCAATCAGCTCAGGGGTGACAGGATAGAACGAACCATCTCCTATGCACATTGATATAATCACAGTTATTACAAAACCGATAGCAATGCCGAGAGGGAATCCGAGAAGCCCACGCTGAATCATCTTTTTTTTCATTTTTACCACCTCATATTCCTAATAATTGTTTGATCTTGGCGACAAAACGCCTTGAAACATAAGTAACCGTCCCATTTGAAAGCGTAACACAAATTGTTCCTGCAAAACTTAAATCAAAACCCTTGACTTTTCTCAGATTGATAATATCCGAGTTTGATATTCGGACAAAAAAGTTGCTGTCCAGCCGCTGCTCCATTTCGTAAAGCCGCAGACGGAGCGTGTACTCACCGTGATTTGTTTCGGCAAACACTTTGCCTGATGCAGCAAAAATGCGGTAAATATCAAACGGCTCCAACACTTCGACAATATCATCTTTGAATCCGGCAATCATTTTCGGCTGCTCGTCTGAAAGCCTTTTCATGATTTCATTGATTTCGTCGGTCATTTTGTTTGTCACAACGATGATTTTTGGTTCCTTGCAGTTCTCATCTAACTTGATTTCAATTTGCATTTGCTCACCTCCTCTTTGTTACGGTTACAGTATAAGAAAATCGAGAATTGATTTCCACCGATTCTCGATAGGTGGTCGTTTTCAGACCATAGACGGTAGATTATATAAATAATCTTCCTCATCAAATTCCGATTTGTATTTCTGTTTGTTTTAGAAAATGGGCAACTCCGATTGGAATTGCCCACTGATATAAATATAAAATTATTCGTTAATCGGTTTCATTGTCGGGATTTTTGTTGCGGTTCTCTCATTTGCGGCATTAAGTTGCTTTAACGGGCATTAAAGCCGTTTGGAAAGGCTTAAAAACAACTTTTCCGGACTCATTTACGGCAATTTGGCACTCAAATGATGTATGTTTTGATGTAAATGATGTAAGTCGAACTATGAAACCCGGCAAATCACCACTAACATTTATTATATTCATCTGCTGCCTGAAAGTCAACTGGCAAGCCAAATCCCATTACAAATGTATATAAATAAAGAGAGCATACTTTCCAAAACGGATTGTATGCTCTCTGTCTATTTGATTGTCACTGTGCCTTGAAGTAATTATCAAGCCCTTTGAGAAAAAGATTTTTCCTCTCTCAAAGGGCAGGTTGATAAACCGGAATTTGTGAATTACTTAAATAAAGCAAATATAACAAATAATACAACACCAAGAATTATGAAACTTGTACCCAAAATAAGTGGCATTATCAAATTCTTCTTACTATTAGCGATAGCTTTATCTGGTTTATCTTCATATACTCTTAGCTCAACAATATCGTTAACTTTATATGTGAAATTAGGCGTAGGCGATGAAATCCTATGTTCAACTCTATATGTCTTATTGTTATATTGATACTCAAATACAGGAGTATAGGTAACTCCTGTTCCGTTTACACCGACGCTTTTTATAACTTCAATTACTTTTCCTTGAACAAGTGCATATTTTTTTGCTTTTTCTTTGCTAAAAGTAATCAAAAAACAGATCCCAAATATTACAAGTGCGATTCCCACCATAAATAAATATTTCATAATATATACCTCGCATAAAATTCAGCTTCATATTCCATTCATTTTTAGAAAATGGGCAACTCCGATTGGAATTGCCCACTGATATAAATATAAAATTATTCGTTAATCGGTTTCATTGTCGGGATTTTCGTGACCAGCCTTAGATAAGCTCCGCTTAGCGTCTATAAGTCCCGACCGGCACCTACTCATTTGAAGCTGGGGTAAGCTCAGTTACGCCTAATTCAGATAGCGGAAAATCTAATGGCGTAAGCCGTGGAGTAAGCTGGCGTAAGGTGGCTTCATTTTTTTGAAAACGAGCCGTGTGCTATACTGAAACTTACGACTAAAACAGTATAACACACGGCTTAACGAAACTCAATATTTTCCGTTCAGTTTACAAGCATTTCGATATTTCCATTCTAAAAATCTCTCTCGAAGCACTTGAACATCTTTCTCGGAATCCGTATGGAGATAGATATGATTGCGGATAAATAGCGTTTTGATTTCCGCTGCCATTTGCGAAGCATCCGCAGTTCTTTTAATAAGGTAGTAACCCAGCCGGTTACTTTGACAAATGTGGGCTTTCACGCTTTGCTCTCTTTTCTCCGTCACGGTTGCTCCGGCAATATCGACCGCACAATGTAATTCAGGGAGGTATGCAACAAGTCGCATTCCAAGCTCCGAGTCGCTATTGCTTTTGACCGTAATGCCGTTCTGTGCTCCATACATCATTATCAGCATCTGCGGGAGAGCCTGTTGAAACTCCGCTTCACATTGAGGGCAACCCTTTTGCTCAATAGTTCTATCTGTGATTTTGGCACGGTAAGAGTGTCCTGCTCCGCATTTCCACCAAACGACCTTCATTGAGTTTCTCGATACATTGCTCGGTGTCCACTTGGAGTTCTTTTCATAGTCCCATTCTGAGAGCAAGTGAGGATCAGTTGTTCCAAGATCATTATAGCCTTGCAGAACGGCTCTCTCAGCACAAACAGGACACATACCGCCTTTGACCCGTGCTTTGACGACGGCTTTCCATTCATAGCCGCAGGTACGGCATTTCCACCAAACATTCTTTGTTGACTTCTCATTGACTGCATCGGGAGTCAACGGCAGATTCTTTTCCGACCACTCTGCGGCAAGGGATGGGTACTTTGTTTTTAAGTCATTAAATCCTTTGAGTAGCTTAATCCCACTACAATAGGGACACTGACTTCCTCCGGCACGGGTTGAAATCAATGTGTTCCATTCGTGACCCAAGTGACATTTCCACCAAACTTTAATATTCTTGAAAGCCGTAACCTGATCCGGCGTCAGTGGAAGGTTGCGCTCTGACCACTCCTTAGCGATTTCAGGGAAACGGCTTGCCAAGTCGTTGAAGCCCGGTAGTACAAAGTTGTGTGAGCAGTAGGGACAACCTGTGCCGTTCACCGTCCGGCTTTTCACAGATGCCGTCCATTCGTGTCCGAGCTTGCACCGCCATATTACCTTCCTGTGCGTAGCCGCTGTAATCATCGACGGTCTTAGCGGCTCATTCTTGGGCGACCATTCCTTCGCAAGCTCAGGGAACTTACTCTCAAAGTCGTTATAACCTCGAAGCACCCTCGCTCCCGAACATATTGGACATTGCTCGCCTGCGGAGCGAGCTTTAATGCTTGTCTGCCATTCGTGACCGCAAGCCCCTTTCCACCACACAGTTTTATTAGACCCAAAGGTCACTGTATCAGGAGTCAACGGAAAGTTCTTTTCTGACCACTCTGATACAAGATGCGGTCGCATCCTGCTTAAACTATTCTCCATATCTGAACGCTCCATTTCTCATTACTGCTTATAGTATAATTTCCATCCTCAGTTTTGAGAAATGTGCGAAAAAGAGAAAGCACTCTGCGAATTACTCACAGAGTGCTTTCCCTTCAAGTTTCCAGCTTGGTTGTCATATAGTCATCAAAGGCGGTGATCTCTTTCTTTTTCAGAGCGTCGGTCACATCAACATAGATATTCATCGTCGTCGATACATCAGCGTGTCCTAAGATGCTCTGAATGAATTTAAGGTTTGCTCCCGACTCACATAGCCTTGTTGCGAATGTGTGCCGGAGAATGTGGCAACTGAACTGTGGCAGAAGAACCGGATCAGAGTCTGCTCCATATTTTTCGAGGATTTCATCATTACAATCTCGCATCATACGGCGGAGTGCTTTGTTGAGGTTTCCCTGATTTTGAACATCCCCGTAACGGTTGACAAAAATAAAGTCGTCATAGCCGTCCACTCGACTCTTACTGCTGATTTCAGCCTGAGATTGAAACTCTCGCTCCATTAAGAAGGCTTGTTTCACTCCCTCAGTCATCGGGATTTCTCGTTCACCGGCTTTTGTCTTGGGCGTGTTAATGGAAAAGTAGCAGCCCTTTTCGTCACGGTGATTATAATAGACAAGCGTGTGGTTGACTCGGATAATGCCCTTTTTCAAGTCAATGTCGCTCCAGCGAAGTCCGGTGATCTCACCGACTCGCATCCCCGTGTTTGCCATAACATAGAACACTGGATACCAGTGTGTGTCCTTGGGGTGACTGAGCATATAGTCAAAGAACAACTTCTGCTGCGCCACGGTCAATGCCTCTTTCTTCTCACGCTCAAAGCCGTGGGAGAGCTTCAGTTCTTTGAGCATATTGTCTGTTGGGTTCTGTCGAATCATTCCGTCATCGACTGCCACCTGAAAGACTTGGTGGAGTACATTATGGACATTATCTATCGTGGCAATCTTCAGAACCTTGCCATCAGCAAGGGAGTTGTAGAACTTCCGCACATCAGACTTTTTTACTTGGACAAGTCGGTTCTTTCCGAAAGACGGTTTTACAAACAACTCATACATATAAATATAATTCTTGAATGTGCTGTCCTTGATTCCCCTTTTGAGCTGACACCAAAGATCGAACATCTCATTTACGGTGATGCTTTTGACATCCGACCGTATTCCGTCGTGCTTGTCCACGATGATTTGTTCTTCCTGCTCTCTCAGCTTTTCCAGCGTCGGAGCATAAATAGAATGCCTTTTTCCGTCAGGCGTTGACCAACGGTACGCATAAGTGCCGTTGGGACGCTGGGTTTCTCCTGTTTTAAGTCGGGTACGGTTGCTGTCGAACCTTACGCCGACTTGTTTCTTTTTAGTCATAGTAACCTCCTGTTTTAGATTGAGAAGCTCTTAATCAGGAACTCCTCTAATTGCTTGCGCTTTAGAAGCCTTTTTGTACCGACCCATAGAACAAAGTCACACGACTCACGATTCGACAACTCACGAAGTTTATCCGTTCCGATACCAGTGTAAGCGGCGGCTTCTTCTAAAGTCAGGTTCATTCTCTCCCAAAGGGGAACTCGGTTATCTTTTTCCTGCTTGGTCATATCGGTTTCCTCCTTCATTTTCGTTTGGCTTTAGGATACCGATAACCACCGTTTGGGACAACGATGCGATTTTGCGAATCGCATCGTTGATTGTTAGATTGAATAGGCTCTTTCCAAAAACTCATCGAGCTTTTTCCTTTTGATGAGCCGCTTTGTGCCGTTCCACAAGACAAACTCGCAATCCTCTCTATCGGACAGTTCCCTTAGCTTATCTGCGCCAATCCCTGAGTAGGCTGCCGCTTCATAAACGGTGAGGTTTGCTTTTTCCCAAAGAGGAACGGCATAGTCCTTACTGGGCTTTCCCATTCGTGCCGCCCTCCTTATGCTTCATAGCCTTGCGTAACTCCGAAAGGTTTGAATAACGATATTCTCGACTGTTGTACTCATCGGATTTGTAGAAAGCAGCGGTGACTCCATCAAAAATCCGAAGTAAAGCACCCTCATTCAGATCTTCGGTTGTGAGGATTTCCCTTACGGTCACTCTACTTAAAGGCTGGTGTTTCTTTTTCCATTCCCGATACGAGAAATACTGGTCGATCTCGTCGTTATAAATACCTTCGTCAATCCGTCTGTCCGGCTGGAGAAGATGGTAAATACAAAGAAGCATTTCTTCAGCCCTGTTATTATTGATGCGGCTAATGTTCAGCAGGTCGAATACACGCAAGTCAACGACATCCTTGACCTCCCAGAAACCGACATCAATAAACGGGTTTGCAACCTTATACTCATCTACCTTTCTCCATTTTGGGGAGTCGAATTTGACCATCATTACCTGTTTCATTATCTATGCTCCTATCTGTTTGCGTTTTTTGCTCTCTACTAACCAACTGGGAAATTTTTTTCGATTTGTACGAAGCAAATTTTAATTTGGGAGCATTTTTTTGAGTTTTTTCAGGGCAACAGTCAGTTGATGATTAATTGTAGTTACAGCTACTCCGTGGCGCCGTGCATATTCTCGCTGCCCTATGGGGTCATCACAAAGATATAAACTGGTCATCAAGTTAATTTCGGCAGGTGACAATTTTGCCACGGCTGCGTAGAGGGTGCTTTTCTCCTCCTTTTTGAGAATGGCATCAATGACGGAACAATCTTGATCCACCAGCAATTCCTCGCCAGACATATCATCTTCTGTGGTTGTCTGTGTGTTATAGGAAAACACCGTCATTCCGGACTGATTCTCGATTGACACAAGATAATCGTGTCTATCCTTTTCAGATCGCCACTGCTTTGCGGTTTCGGTTCCACATTCTGCGATGATGATCACATCGTCAACAGAGCAAGCGTCTAACTGCCCAAAGCGATCTCTTCGTTTCTGCCCTTCCGGAGTCTGAATGAAGTTCATAAACTCGAAACTATTCATTACGAGCCAGTTATTGCCATCAGCGGGCAGTTCGGGGTTCTTTTTGACAAGGTATATTTTTCTCATTACCGTAATCTCCTTTGAATTTTGAATTTGGTTTTCGGGTTCAAAATTCGGAGATCACGGATATTCAGCGATATAGCAGAGCCACTTATTTAGCATCGAAAAAGGCTTCCTTTCAGAGATTTCTCTGCCGGAAGCCCTTGGTCGGTTGTTCTTGCCGAAAAAAAGAAGCCACCGGCAAGACAGGGTAAGCCTATGGCTTACTGTCTTGTCGGTGGCCTCTCATATCTGCATAGCAAGTTTGGTTTAACCAACCGAAGTGTTCAAAGCAAGTGACCTGGAGATGGAATTACGCAGTCTGTTTCACCTCAACCATTCCGTCGTTTTGCCGTATTAAGTTAATAGTACCGGGCTTGCCCTTCCGGGGCATAGAGGTCAATCTTGTCGTGTCGGCGTCCTTTCTGGACTCGAACCGCTACGGCTCCGCACCTTTTACACTCATACTTGATTTTCCCTTCATCATTTCTATAACCGTAAAGTAATTCTCCGCAGTTGGAGCAATACATCGGTATAGGTGTCCAATTATCATTTGTCACGCACATCACCCCATTAAGTTCCTTGACGCTTTCGGGGTTACAGTTGCAGCCCAAAAGTGTTGACCATGTCACATCGCGTTAGATGTTCACCAATAGTTTTGTGGAACATGTCGTTCTGCACCAAACCCAGTTGCTCGTACATCTTTGAAATATTTTTTACTGCCTTTGTGTTGTTTCTCCCCATTGCTGCTCCTTTTCCGTATGAACGGGCATACTAATCACGATTGTGTATATTCGACACCTAAAAAATTGTAGTATCTTTCCAAAACCCCTTGACAAGACACGCAAGTTCGAGTAATATAAATACGCAGTCTAATTGCGTGTTTATATTATACGCAGTTTATCTGCGTTTGTCAACATATAATAGCAATTTAATTTCTAACATATTTTGAACACTACGGAGGACGGTACAATGAGGTTTTGCGAGAAATTAAAAGAAGCCCGCACAAAGGCGGGCTTGAAGCAGGAGGAACTGGCGAAGGCTCTTGGGGTTTCCCTCAGAACAATCACCAACTACGAATCCGGCGAGTGCTATCCGAGGAAACGGGACATCTACCACAAACTGGCGGAGTTGTTTCATACCGAAGAAAACTACTTTCTGAATGAGGACGAGGAGTTTCTCCTTTCTGCCGCAGAGAAGTACGGTGCAAAGGGCGCAAAGCAGGCGCAAGCGCTGGTAGATGAGGTAAGCGGTCTTTTTGCCGGCGGTAATATTGCCGATGAGGATTTGGATGTGATGATGAAGGCTTTGCAGGATGCGTATTGGATCGCCAAAGAGAAGAATAAGAAGTTCACGCCCAAGAAATACCGCAAGGACTGATTTCATAGTGTCCGTTTAATGGGACATATCTTATGTTAGAATAGAATTGCCGAAATAGGCAGAAGGGGGTGTTCGCTCTTGGATATTCAGACTTTGGAGATCGTACAGACGGCAAATAGGCTGGTCGATACGCTCGGCACGAGAGATCCGCACAGGATCGCCTGTGAGCTTGGTATTGAGGTCGTCCCCGTGGATTTCAAGCGGCAGCGTGGAGCCTATAAGGTTCTGATGCGTAACCGATTTATCTTCATTAAAAACGATCTGCATCCGGTGATGGAAAGCATCGTTATGCTCCACGAGATTGGGCACGATGTTCTGCACCGAAAGGAAGCTGTGAAAGCGGGCGGCTTCAAAGAGTTCAATATCTTCAATATGCAAGAGAGCCGAATGGAATATGAAGCGAATGTGTTCGCTTCTCAGGTGTCCCTGGGCGATGAGGAAATCCTCGAATATATCCGTTACGGCTATGATATACAGCAGATCGCCAGTGCAATGCACTCGGACACGAACCTCGTTGCGCTGAAAACGGATGCGCTGATTGCACAGGGCTACTGTCTGCACCATCAGGAGTATGAAAACAGATTTTTGAAATAGGAAAACGGAAAGCAATTTGTGCAGATGGTGTCTGCACAAATTCCGTGGTCGCACAATGCGGCTATTTTAGATATAAAATCACCAATAAACTGCCCAAAGCAGCGGAGGACGATATGGGTGACTACATTCTCAACACAGTCAATTATGACTATAAGACCTTGAACCACGAAGGCTTCGGCGTCGTATGCAAGTATATTGCTACACCGAAAAGGGTGGGGTATCCAAGGCTTCTTGTCAAGCACGAAAACATACAGTCCGCCTGCAACACCTTTATGTGCAGTCGGCTTGCCGGACTATGCGGTGTCTATGCGCCGAAAGCCTACATTATGAGTACAAGCGGTGAAAACCGCAGATTGTTTCCGATGCACCCATTTGTTGTTGGAACTGAATGGGTAGAGGATTTTTCTGCGGTCGATTATGACAGGACAAAAAAGTCCCCGACACTGCGTCAGCAGTATTTGGGCAGTATGGCTCTGTATGCAATGTTCTGCCGGATCGCAGACACGCCGCAGTTTGCATACTCGCCAACCAAGGGCGTATTCGCCTACGATTGGGACGAAGCGTTCGATGTAACGGATTTCATAATCAAGCTATGCCTATATAACAGCAACGCAGGGACAGAACAACTGCGGAGAATGCTTCAGCACTTTTCTCAGTACCCATTTGAAGGCGATGCTGAATTGTGCTTGCAAAGTGCAGCAGCCCACTTGAATATGGATGCCGATAATCTGCGACCAAGTTATATGCAGACAATGGAACGCTTTTGTAAAGTGACAGAAGAACAAGTAGCAGATCTGACTGATGAGCTTGCCGACATCTATCCGACACCGTTGATTGTCTATTATGAGGAGTATATCAAGCTATTACAGCATAAAATAACTATATACGCAAATAAATATGAATAATTTCAATTTAGATTGCTAACCATAAGCAATTCTGTTACCTTGTTTGGATAGGTTTCTATATATTCCTATAATTCAATATATTCATTGACCTTGTCAACGAGTAACCCCTCCCAGTAATTATAATCCGGATAGTTCCTCGGAAACAAGCTATCTATATCCGGCTTGGGCAGATCATACCTGTGCCTTATCACATAGTCTATGGCATAGACATATTCACTGACAAAAGCCTGTTCGCTCATGCACGCTATCATCGGGCATACCAAATCCGCTATCTGCCAAACCATTTTATGAATCCGTTCTGCTTCGGCTGCCGAAACTCCGTATGTCTGTACTCTTTCGTAAATTTCCTGAGGAAATTCCGCGCAGCTCTCAAAAATGCCCTTTTTGTATTTTTCAGCAGGCAGTTTTTTATACGCTCCGTCACTGCCTTTATAAACCAAGCACGATATTCTTTCCAGATAACCGGCGGTCACAAGCACCTGAATCATATAATCGTCGCTGTCAACATCATATGCAAAGCATTTAAGCAGCGAAAAAATTGCGGCCGTTCCGCTTTTCCATACTTCATTTTTAAGCGCCTGATATAAGGTCGGTACCTGCCCATAATGTAAGTCGGTATATTTCGTCCTCATTCCTGCGTCTCCTTTATATTATATAACCTTGCGTCAGCATCCGCCTTGAAGCATTCGTTGTTTGCAAGCATTTTATCAAAAGACACAGGCTCAAAACCGTTAATATCTGCACCTGCATTCAGTATACGCGGATTGTTTTTGATAACCGGCCAGTAGGGCTGGTTTGTGTTATTGTGGATGTGTCCGTGAATCATATAACTTTTCAGTTCATGCTTCCAACACATCAACGGGTAATGACAAAGTACGAGCTTGTGTTTGCCGTCAGAAATCTCTGCGAGATGGTCAACCGAAAGAAAATAGCGTGAAGCGTCCAGCCTCTTTAGCCATCCGCCGTCATGGTTTCCGACAATGAGCCTTTTCTTGCCGTTCAGTTGCTTTAGGACGTTGTCGGGATCTTTATGCTTATAAAACAGGTCGCCAACAACATATACGGTATCATTGCGAGATACCTTTTCGTTCCACCGTTCCATCATATAGCCGTCCATTTCTTCGACGCATTTGAAAGGCCGACGGCATAAATCAATAATCGCACTGTGCCCGAAGTGCGCGTCCGCGATAAAGAAAAACATGATTTCCGCTCTGTTCCTTTCATTTGGTCTTATTCCAATACCTGTCAATTTCCCGCCGCATATTCTCGAGTCCGACAGGGTTCATGGTATGCAGCCTGACAGGATAATAGGTTTTTCTTTCGGCGAGCCAGTCGATCAGTTTGATTCCGTCTCCGCCATCGGAAGCATACGCGCCCAAATCATGATCGCAGTCAATCTCATCAATAACGATGAATTCCTTTTCACACTCCATTATCTTTTCCTTTGCTTCATTCACACTGTGACAGTGACAGTATCCTTCCGGCGCTTCTCTGACATCATCCAGCCATAATTTTATGTGATCCGGTTTGGATAAGCCCGCCAGAATCATGCCGGACTTCATATAATCGAGCGGAATACTGTTCTCTGCATAGCCGGCAGTGATGATCTGATGATAAGCGCGGGCGAAAAGTACCAGATCTATTTCATCCTTCAGAAAATTACTGAGTGCAATCAGCGTTCTTTTTGAACTGGTCAACTCCCTATCATAGAATTCAAGATTCATATAGTTCGACATACACTCTCCGTAAATGCTGCCGTCCTCATTCAGAAAGAATCCTCCGGCACACATATCGGAAGAATCGCCGTTTTTTCTTAGGTTCTCTTTTACCCTGTCATCTTCGATACCGTCAAGGCAAACCCCTGTTGTCACAAACGGGCCGGCGCAGATGCCCTCTGGTTGCGCCGGGTCCCATACAATATCACCTTTCTGAAACGGTGTCGGAAATTCAAACCACAGGCCGTCAAAAACGCCCCTAAACAAGTTGCTTTCCTTATCACTGTCGATATGTCCGGGATCAAGATGCAGAAATTTAAAGGATGGGGTGAGATACGCAATTTGCTGCGAGTTCAATCTGTCTATCTGCATTTTGGTGCATTGAATGGAGATAGCATCATCTTCGGGTTCCATGATGCTTTCATACAAAGCATCGAAGCAGGAAAATACCGTATCCCACTCGTATTCCGTTCCGTCTCTGTAAATGTATTTGAATTTGTAAACAAACGGCTTATTATAATCAAAAGTATCCGCATGTTTCTCATCGTAAAACTCATTAAGATACTTATTTTCAAGCTCCATATACTGCCTCAGAAACGCATGCAGGCTGTCCTGCGCAACGGTATTCAGACGCTTCTCTATTGGGCAATCCGGCATGGTTGCAATCAGCTCATTCCACGCTTTATGCTTTTCGTCAATCGTCGCATCACGGAACTGATAAATCAGCCATGCAGCCTCAAGAGAATTAAATTCATAACCGATATTCCGAAGGTGTTCTCTGATATCCTTAGAATTGACAAATCTTAATATGTTCATCTGTTTCACTCCACATATATTTCTTCCATCGTATCAAGACAAATACATCCGAGGGGATTGCCAAATACGGCTCCGCAGTCTATCGCAATATGATTGTTCCCCTTCCATATCCGCCCTGTGTAATCCGGATCAATAAACCCGGTGGGCGTATGTCCTGTTACAATAACCGCATCTTCAAAATACATTTTTTCATACTCCGGCTCACCCATAATGAAATCTGAAATTCGACAGCTATCAATATTGAGCATTTTTGACTTTTCCGGAACCGTATGTGCAAGGAAAAACTTCTGGCCTCCTACTGTTAGCTTTTTATATACCAGAAGCGAGCCAAGATATCTCAGCACCGCATGCTGTTTGCTCTCGTCCAAGCTCAGGAACTCCTCGTATGTCGTGCTTCCGCCGTCGGAGAGCCACAGTCTGAATGCTTCTTCAAGTCCGTCCGCAAAACAGCCATCGTTGGGAAGCGCAAAGTTCCTGAGCAGAATCTGCGCACAATGATCGTGATTGCCCCGACAGGAAAACACATTTTTTCTGTCGATGAGATCCAATAAAATCTTCATTCCCCCGCTGCCTCGATCCACGATATCTCCGAGAATGTACAAGGAATCGTCGGAGGTCAGATGCAAGCGTTCCAGAAGCTTCATATACTTGTCATAGCATCCGTGCAGGTCCGATACCGCATATATCACACGCATTCTCTCCTTTTCGATTTGCTTCTCCATGATAATACCGCAATATATGCACCAAAAACGGTACGTACCGAGGATTAGAATAAAGGTGATGAAAGTCTGCATTCGATGATGCAAGCGGCTTTGGATTATGGTATAATATGCAAAACAATTAGGAAAGGATAGAGACACATGGACGAATTAAAAAAAACAAAAGAACTGGTCGAGAAATATCTAAAGAAAAAATATCCCGACGCGCAATTTACAGATGAAGATTTGGAATTTCTGGCGAGGTTTTCTGTGAAAAAGGAACCGAAAGAAAGAGAAATACTGAAAGAACTCGGCCTTATCAGCGGCAAGGGCACGGTACAAGGCTACTATGCCGACCATGAATCTGTTAAAAATGCAAAGGATTGTATCCAAGCAGTCTACGAGCGTTTTAACACCAAAAGAAATAGCCAAAAGGAAAAGGAACACCCCGTAGATGTTTTTGGTGATGACTTTGAAGCTTTCTTTGCCTGGTGGTGCGATAAAACGCCTGAAGACGGAATAAGGAAATGCTGCTATTGCGAAGTTGATGAAGATACAGTAAGGGCTGCTTTTGCTAAAGATGAAAAAGATAAATGTGTCATTTCCTCTAAAAAGCGATCTTTCAGCGGGGAATTGCAAATTGAGCGCAAGGACCCCGACGGAGATTACTGCGCCGACAACTGCGAATTTGCCTGCGTGATTTGCAACAATGCCAAAAGCGATATGATCTCGGCGGAGGACTTCAAAAAATTTTTTGTTCCGGGTATTAAAGAATACTGGGCGCATATCGAAGAAGAGATAAAAAAGAAAAATCCTTGATATTCTTCTCTCACAGAAAAAGAGGAGGTCATTTCCATGGTTTACTTATCGAAGTCAAAGTACTGCGGACTCTGGCAATGCCCCAAAATTGCATGGATGAAAAAATACAAGCCCGAGGAGCTGACACTTGACAGGAGCGTTCTTTCGCGTATGGAAGCCGGCAACGAGGTCGGCGATCTGGCAATGGGGCTTTTCGGCGACTATGTCGAAGTGACGGCATATAAAAACGATAAGCTCGATCTTTCCAAAATGATTGAAACCACCAAAGCAGAAATGCAAAAAGGCACGCCGGTCATCTGCGAGGCTTCGTTTGAATACAACGGCCTCTATTGCGCTGTGGATATTCTCAAAAAGGAGGCGGACGGCTGGGCCATTTATGAGGTCAAAAGCTCTACCAAGCACGAAAACTCCACGGATGACAAGCCGGTGTATATTGCGGATGTTGCCTATCAGAAATACGTGCTGGAAAACTGCGGCGTGAAGCTCAGCGGAACATACCTTATCTGCCTGAACGGCGACTATATCTTTGACGGCACTCTGGATATCGACCGCTTATTCACAATCTCCGATATCGCAGAGGCCGTTGCAGCGGAAGAAAAGAACATCGCCGGCAATCTGTCTGTTGCCGAGCGGCTGCTCAACTCCCCCGACGAGCCGGATATTGATCTGTCCATCGGCTGCAAAAATCCGTATCTCTGCGGATTCTGGAAGTATTGCTCCAGGCATATCCCTGAGCAGTCGGTATTTGACCTGTACAGAATGTGGTTCAGCAAAAAGATCGCATTTTATAAAAAAGGGCTTGTCACGTATCCGGAGCTGATGAACAGCTCTGAAATCACCAATAAAACGCAGCTTCGCCAGATGGAGTTTGCCTTGCAGGATAAGGGAACCTATATTGAAAAAGACAATATCCGCGATTTTCTTTCCGCGCTTTCTTACCCGCTCTACTTTCTCGATTTTGAAACCATGCAGCCTGTCATTCCGAAATATATCGGAACCAAGCCCTACGCGCAAATTCCGTTTCAATATTCGCTGCACTACATCGAAGCCGAGGGCGGCAAACTGAAGCACACGGAATTTCTTGCCGAATCCGGAACGGATCCGAGGAGAAAGCTTGCCGAGCAACTATGCACAGACATTCCCATGAATGTCTGCGTTACGGCGTACAACAAGGCCTTTGAATGTACCCGGCTGAAGGAATTGGCGGAAACCTTCCCGGATTTGGCGGAGCATCTGCTCAACATACGAGATAACATCGTTGACCTGCTCGTTCCGTTTCAATCGGGCTATTACTATAATCGGGCAATGAGCGGCTCCTTTTCCATCAAGAGCGTGCTGCCCGCCATTTTCCCAGACGATCCCGAATTAGACTACCACAATCTGGAGGGGGTACATAACGGCGGCGAGGCGATGACGATTTTCCCAAAAATACAGTTCATGAAGCCGGAGGAACAAAAGACAGCCCGACACAATCTGCTAAAGTATTGTGAGCTCGACACCTACGCTATGGTTAAAGTCTGGAAAGAGCTTGTCCGCGCAGCGGAATAACTATCATTCTCATAAAATCAGCACAGCCACCGAATCACAACGTGTTTCGGTGGCTGTGCTTTTTTTGATTAACACTCAATCATGCCATTCTGCCTTCCTTAATTCCATGAATCGGTGGGCGGGCATCTATACTGGTGGTTTATTTGTCCTCAATTTTTGCCGGATATCGGCTTTCAAATTCCAGAAGAATTTCAAGTAGACGCTCATCCAAGAAGGTAATGGCACGCTTCCTTATGCTTGTCGGTACGCCATAGTATGCCTCGGCAACAGAACCGGTAATTGCGGCGAGCGTATCGCTGTCTCCGCCGATGGATATAGCATTTCTTATGGCATCTTCAAAGTCGGTAGATTCGAAAAAAGCCTCCAATGCCTGTGGGACTGTATCCTGACAGGTCTCGTTGTATTTGTAGGTTTCGCGGATGTCGTCAATAGTGAAATCAAGCGAATAATAGTTTTTTACAATGTAGTTCTTTATTTCATTTATGCTTTTCCCCGTCCGGGCAAGAAATACAGCTGTAGCGGTAGCTTCAGCCCCTTTCAGACCCTCCGGATGGTTATGGGTCACTTCGGTAACAGATCTTGAAAGCTGTTTGACCTCATTGATGCTTGTTCCGACGTGTCCGCATCCGCTGACTCTCATTGCAGCACCATTGCCGTAACTGTTATAGGGCTTTGGGTTATTGGAATACATCCAACGGAAGAATGAACCACCATAACCGCAGTGTCGATAATGGCGTCCGACTTCCTGCATGGACGAAACAGCTTGATCACTCAGATCACTGAAATTCTCAGTGCATTTCATAAGCGCATCGCATATAGCCAATGATATTACAGAATCATCGGTAAAAAAGCACTTGGGCGAGAGCAACTCAAAATCTTTTGATCTTTGATTAAACCACTCAAAGCGCGATCCTGCAATATCTCCGATTATTGCACCAATCAATAAAAAAACCTCTCTTTCAATCAATTATACTACTTAAAGCTGATACAGCTATATTTTTTTACGCATTTCTTGACAGGACAAAGTAGAAACATTTAAATTTCTATACTTCGAACCGCAGTACCGCTCTTTATCGGGATATTTGCTGTCAGCACATCATTAAGACGAATTTTGCAAAGACCGTTTTCCGCATCGAACATGATGTTTTCTTCTCTTACATATATGCGCATTCGCATTTCAAGATAGAAGCGAACATCGGTTTCATCAATTTGCTTTTTCTCTGCCGAGTCTCCCTCAAACGGCACCATACAATCTGCAAAGGTATGCCTTTCAAGCTCAGCCTTAATACCTTCGGCATAGACATGGTCACACTCTAAAAGCTCCACTCCTGCATTGTAGAGTCTGCGCCTTGCAGTCAATATTCGTCTGATTCTCTCTTTCTTTTCCTCCGGGTTCAATTCTTCTCCCAACTGATGCAATTCAATCCGCCGCCTTCTTCGGCTATCCCGTTGATATTCACGGGAATTATTTTCTTATCGAAAACTTCCTCTGCACGTTTTACCGCCGTTTCATCCTGTGCATCGCCGAAAACAGGCAGAAAAATGCGCTTTTCGGTTTCAAGAAAGTTCAGGTAGCTTCCAACAGCGCTTATCCCTTTGGAATCAAAATACGGAAAATCCAGAACCGAAATACCGCATTTTTCCAATGCTCTTTTCACCTTTTGCTCGTAACCGTTTTTATAAGGCGAGGTATTGCCGATCACCGTGTTTTCGTTCACGAAGCGCACCACGCCGTCTGCATGACCGGTCATATCGCTTTTCAGCGACGGAATAATAGCGATCTCTGCTTCAAGCAATTTTTCAAGCTCTGATAAAAGACTGTTTTTATCATATTCCGGATTTTCGGAAAACACCCTGTCGGTGATAACGGCTTTTGCCCTTGACGGCGAAAACACGACATTTCCACCGTCAAGATTGATGTCGGAATATGTAACCGGCAGAGCAAAATGCGGCGCAATATCGGTTTTGAAATCTGTCCTTAATTGCGGATCATCTGCAAGATAGCCCGGCTCATAACGAAACGAGATAGATTGACCGCTTCGGGTTTCGACCGGCATATAATCCCTTGCCCAGATATCCTTTGCTCCGTCAAAAAGAGTAAATTCTTCTCCGCTGTCGGATAATGCGGAAAACAGATTTTTCGCTGCCAAGGAATACTTCGGGTTCGTTTTTAGTAGTGACGATAAGTAGAGCATATTGCATTTCTCCTTTCGTTTTTTGCTCCATTATGCCGCACGCTTAATAACAAAATAGCGGTTATTCAAATTCCTTTTTGTGCTTCATGAATAAATCAAACATCAAGCGAACACTTTTTAGCTGCGTCCAAGAATCAACAACCACCGAGTTATCATCAAGATTGTAAATTTTTGCATGTGGTATCGATAAAAATATTGGCGAGTGCGTTGCAATAATGAATTGATAATTGAAGAATCGAGTAGAGGAATTGATATAGTCTGCAAGCTTCATCTGATTTTCAAGTGATAAACTGTTTTCCGGTTCATCAAGCAGATAAAGTCCTTCGTTTTCCATTCGTTCTATAAAGTACAGCATCGCCGTTTCTCCGTTGGAGTTTTCCTCTTCCTCACGTTCCAATCTTTTTTTCAAAAAGGCAGATTTGCTTTTCAGCGCCTCATACCGGGTGTGCCACCTATCATAATCTTCCAAGGATTGCAGATTTGGACTGCCTGCTCTTATCTCCCAATATTCTTCGTTTACATCTTTTGTTTTGCTGAATAGCTGCTTATTAAACTCTCGTTTTTTCATTGAATATTTAAAGACATCATCACTGGTTATAATTCTGCTGTTATGATTAAAAAACTGCGCATATTCTCGAAAATCGTCCTCGTTATACTTGCACATATCTAAGTAGTCGTTGAGAAAACGGCCGGAATTAAAAAGAGAGTCACGTTTCAGGCGCAGCTTTTCGGCAATGATATTCAGTGCCGTGGTTTTTCCGCACCCGTTTTCGCCGTAAAGAATCGTGATGCTATCAAATTCTATCTTATTAAGGCTAACCTCCGGAAGAACATTGAATGGATAAAAAGAGCCGGTATGAAAGAGAGGACGCCGATCCGCCCCAAGGCTGTCACCGGGATGTAAAAAATCGCATTCCTCAGACAGTGATGGAAATGAAAACCTTTTTAAGTAAATCATTTTTTCAGCCCTTATTCTATTTTATTGTCAATAGGACATACCCCAACTTATGCTATGCAAGCCGCTCCCGTCAGTGGCAATGTTCGGGATCATTACCGGCTCAACCGGCTTTGAAAACAGCTTTTCGGCGGCGGCCACGGCTCTTGCATCTGCTTCTATACCGAATACGGGCAAAAACACCGCTTCATCGGTTTCAAGATAGTTCAAATAGCTCCTTTGGCCATCAGTCGATGCGGATGGAAATTCCAACACATCCAAACCGTGATATTGCAATATTGTTTGTAATTGCTGATTAAAACTTCCCGACAAGAAAGCTTCATTACATAAAACTGTCTGACCGTCCAAAAAGCGAACCATATTGTCAGCATGACCGGTGATGTCACTTTCAAGTGAAGGAATTATAATTATCATCTCACAGCCCCGGTGATCTATCACTGAGGCAAGCTCCCGTACTAATTCGGCTTTTCCGTATTGGGGATTTTCCGAAAAAATACGATCGCTGATGATTACTACTTTTTCGTCACGTGTGCCTCGTGAGATCAATATATTACCGCCATCGAGGTTTATCTCCGATTTATCAAAATCACGGGGCGGACGCCAACCGTTGACCAACTGCCAATTTGTATCAATGTCCTGCAAAAAATCCGTTTGCAGATCGCGGTGATTTTTTAAATAAGACGGTTCGTACCGAAACAACACATTATCCCGCTTGAAACGGCCACGTATTTGTATCGGCATGAAATCCCGTATCCGAATATCCTTCGCACCTTTTATAAAGCCATAAGCAACATGATGCTTTTCAAGTGCAGCAAACAGGTTGGCAGAATCATCGGGATATTTATCCGGAAGTAGATCCGAAAAATAAAGAAGCTGGATGATACTGGTCATTTTTCTCATAGGTGTTCCCTTTCTTCTAAGCGTATTCGGCAGTTTATAACTTTATTCTATAAAAAAACAGCAATAGCTACACTGAGTGCGTGGATAGCCAACCCTCTTGAAAAAATCTCCGATTTGCTTCTGATCCGCATTCGGAGCGTTTATGCCGTTTCCAAACAGCCCTATATAAGCGTTTTTTATGAGGCAGGAAACGACATATTGCTCGTTCATGGACAGCACGATTTCAATTCCGGCATAGCCAGGTTGGATATAGATGCAGTCTTTTCGTACAGGATAACCCCATTTATAACCCCATGTATCGCAATCAAAATAATCTTTAAATGCATCTCTCTTGCAGATATGAGATTCAAGCTCAAGCGGGTGCAGATAACCGAATGGGCCCATTCTGAGAACGCCTTTTCTAATTATTAAGGAATCGATTTTTCGGAGTACTTCAGCAGCCTTTTCCATGTCCGTTTCGGCTTCCAGCATTTTCACCAGTTTTTTTAAATTCATTGTGCTTCCCCCGTTTTTTAATTTTTTGCGTCCGGCATACCACACTCATCGCTACTTGTTTTCTGAAACGTTGTGCAGCCGCATATGGCCGACACCGCCTGCTTCAGGACATCGGCCGCGATACCGAATGTGCTGGCAATGGTAATCTTCTGGTCGGCGACGTACTTCAGGCGGTCGTTCGGGATGATGATGAGCGAATCGACCTTATCGGACAGGGTGCAGATGCCATCCTCGGCCTGCTTCCTGCGGTTTGCGCCCTCAAAGCGGAAGGGCTTCGTCACAATGCCGACGGTCCGGAGGCCGGCCTCGTGGGCAAGGTCTGCGATGATGGGTGCTGCACCGGTGCCGGTGCCGCCGCCCGTGCCTGCGATGATAACGGCCATGTCCGCGCCCTCCAGCACCTTGGCGATAGCGACTCTGCTCCCCTCGGCGGACTGCTTGCCCATTTCCGGGTCGGCATCTGCGCCCATGCCGCCGGTCAGCTTCTCGCCAATTTGCAGCTTGTTTTCACACTTGGATTTCTTCAGAGCCTGGCGGTCCGTATTCACAACGACAAACTCGGCCCCGCCGATGCCGCCGGAGATCATTCGATCAACGACATTGTTCCCAGCGCCGCCGACACCGATCACCTTGATATTGACTGTCTTATCTGTATAATTCTCAGGCATTTCGATCTTCTCCTATGTAGCTTAATCAATTTTCCCGTTCCGCGCTTTCGCAGGTAAAACGATAATGACTGGAGCCGTCGCTTTTTATGTTGATGCAGTTCAGTTCTCCGGTCATCAATTCAAACGCATCCATGATCCTGCGAACGACACATTCTTTATTGATTACAGGATTGAGAAAGACGGTGGCTTTGCCATTTTTAATTTCAACACGCCCGCGGGGATAATAGTTAAATGGTCGCCCCGCCGTAATGCTTCTGTCAAGACGTTCCCATTCCGGCCTGTGGTTGAAATTATTGCCGGATTTTGAGCTGAACCGCACCAGCTCCTTTGAATCGCCGTTTTTATCGCAGGCAGCCGAAACCGTAATAAGCTCCGGACATTCCGTATCAAAATTTGCACACCAAAAGATACCTTTTCTCATATAAGCCCCCCTATTCGTCGCCACTGTCTTTCTGCTTCGGCCAGCCCTGAACCAGATAAACGCAGGAAACGATATTGCCTTCTTTCATTTGCACATCGTCTGAAAATTCAGAGTGCAGTACAGCATCATATTCGTTTCCGAGGCAGGAAAGCGTATAAAGAATATCCGCTTCGTCAAATCCGAACTGGGCGGAATCCTCATAAGTTTTAACGACCTTTCCGTTCAGAATAATGTAAGCGCTCTGCTCAGAATCAGCATCTCCAGATACAGAGAACACACCTGCCGGAATCACCGATTCCGGTGCCATGGAATGTCGCGCAGCATTGTTGTATGCGTCTTCATCTTCGTATACTTCAGGCTTGCCTGCGCACTCCAGAATAAGCTCGAAATCCTGCGTCTCGTTCATTCTAACGTCTTCAGGAAACACATTATGTGTTTCAATCGGAATAGGGAAATTAACTTCACCGTCTTCCATCCAAGCGTTCAACCGTCCGTTTCCGTCATGATCCGGTTTGGAAATCCACTCTTTGAGCCTAATAATCATAATACGCGCCTCTCTCTCATCATTTCCTGTGCGCTTATTTTAACATGAGCAATGTACCAGAGAAGGTGCATTATCGCTGCCATTTCAGCAGTTTTTCCTGCTTTCATCCGTATTTTCAAACAATTCAAGAAATTCGCAGAAAGAAATCGCTGCGCGACCCGCTTCCGCGGCATCAACGCCCTGCTTTGTGTGGGGATTCAAGGTATATTTTTTGTGTGTTGAACCGCACATTGCAAAATACGGCCGGTGAAGTATCACATAGCCGGAACGTCTTAAAAGAGAAAATGACCGATCCGTCATCGTGTCAACATCCACCACGTATTCTTTATCAAATTCATCGGGTAACTGCGGAAGGGTTTTGCGCTCAAGCATTTTTGCAATCAGAGAACATTTCTTTGTCGTTTCCATTTGCGGCCTTCTTTCTGTTTTCGACTTTTTCTTGCATATTAAAAGCGCCCGTCGGTACGATGAGTGCTTTGATAACTCCATCGTTCAAACTTTCGCATCTTTTCCTTTTTGCCTATTCATGATTACCAGCTGCTTCCCCAGACTTTTTGATTTCGCAAACAGCCTATGAAAGTCGGGATACTCATTCATGTTTCCGGCATCAATGAGCATTGGCCATTTTTCATGGTTTATATCGCGAATGTCTTCAAATCCGCTCCAGAACTTATTGACATCAATAAAGCAAGCATAATCAAAAAGCTTTTTATCCCGCTCATTCAGATCAGTCATAGAGCCTGGCGCATCGGCGCAGTGCCAGATAAAGCTGCCGTCCGAGCGGATCCCGATTTTATACAAATCCGCAAAGGAATCACAGGGTTCGTATTTTTGGATAAACTCCTTGAGATAAATCCGAAAGGTCTGCGTCAATCCCGAACCATTCGTTTTCTTTTGAAAATCCCCGAAAGCATAATATTTTTCCGAATCCTTGTAATGAAGAAGCCGTTTTGAAAATGCATTCTTCGGATCGTACCGATAATAGATAAGGCTTTCTTCCTCCTCGCATAGCTGTATATCTCTGAAAAGTAAAGACACGTCGGCAGCAGTATTGTTTCTACAGTCGGTTGCTTCATAAGCACATTCCTTGCGATGAGGCTGCCCTCTTGCGGTAATTGAGTACGGATGGCCGGCAATTTCAAGTTTGAGTATGATTCGTGTATTCACCGAAAGCGTAAATGCCTCCGTACAGTCTATCAGGCTTTTGTTGTTCGTAGCCAGCCCAATTGCTTTCGCAATACCGTCTGCATCAGGAACGGTAATTGCAGCAATCTGTTCATGGAATAGGACATCAAAATGTTCGATTTTTCCGAATTGTTCAATTGTCAATTTTTTTAGAATCAAACACTGTGTCCCCCTTTCTCCCTCAAAGCAGACGCATAATGCGTCATTATTCGCACGCAGTATTACGCGCAGAAGCCAATCTGTTTTGTTTTTGGTTTTGTACTTGCCTTTGGGAGTTCAATATCCCCAGATGCAATTGTCGTAATATCTTCGCTTCCGACAGAATCAAAATCCATTGTCAGCAATCGGGTTGCCTGCGCCATTTTTGCTTTTTCGATTACATTTCTGACATAGCGGCCGTTGCCGAAATCACTTTCGGTTCTTGCGGTGTCAAACAGACCGTAGAGTTTTTCAAATGCCTCTTTTGTAAATTTCAGACCCTTTTGCTTTGCAATAAGCTTTGCTATTTCACAGAGCGATTCCGTGTCATAATCACTGAATGGAACATGATAAGCAATTCTGGATCTGAGTCCGGGATTCTTTTGAAGGAAGCTCTCCATCTTGTCCGGATAGCCCGCAAAGATAACAACAACATCGTTGCGATGATTCTCCATCTCCTGGACAATGGTATTAATTGCCTCGTCACCGAAAGAACCGTCTCTGTCATCAACAAGAGAATAGGCTTCGTCAATAAACAGCACACTTCCTTGTGCCTCTTTGAATTTTTTCTGAATCGTTGGTGCTGTCCATCCGACATATTTACCCACCAGATCGCCGCGTCCGACCTCGATTAGATTTCCTTTCGAGAGAAGGTTGTTCTCCTTCATGATTCTTGCGAAAAGTCTTGCAACGGTAGTTTTTGCCGTTCCCGGATTGCCGGTGAAAATCATATGCATGGAAGGGTGATCGTTTTTCATTCCCTTCTCCGCAAAGAGCTTCTGGGCTTTATGATAGTTCAGTGCCTGATTGATCATTTTCTTTGCTTCGTCAAGACCGATCATGCGGCTTAATTCGTCATAAGCCGAGCCTTTGGGCGCTGCTTTTATTACCTCGCGTTTGGCTGTAGCAACATCTCTATACTGCGGATATACAACGGTCTTGAGTTTATTGTTATACCAATCGTCAAATATGTTGTGAAGATCGGGTGCCAGATAGCCTTTTTCATCCTCAAGCCTTTCAAACAGCTTTTTATCTGTTCGGATTTTGCGATCTTTTGCCAGGCCTTTCAGAAACGCTTTTGCACATTCTCCGGAAACAAACTGCTCCTTGAGTTCAACAATGCTTGTATTGCCGAGATTCTCATAAAAAATATCTTTCGATGCGGTACATTCACGCGGAAGGCAAAACACCGTAAGAACCTGATGGCGATATTTTTTCATAACCTCGCAAAGGATTTCGATCGTGTCTCTGCCACAGTCCGCATAGTCGTCCTCCGTGTCATCGTTCGCCAAGTACCTGACAACAACCGCTCCACCAACGGCGCTTTTATATAAGCAATCATAAATCATGCACGAAAAGCTTTCGCCGGGGCTGAAATCCAGAAAACAATAGCGTTTACTATGCAGCCTGTTATTGGCATATAACGCTTGCAGAAGGATCCGGCACATCCCTTTTCGTGTCTCGCGGTCATCTGTCTGAATCATATAATGGACGGGATGACCGATGGCATTCTGTTTCGCACCTCCTGCATAAATGCGATTCAGTTCAGGGATAAAAGTGTCCTTTGCAAGAAATCGCCCGGCATCTTCGTATATAGATTCTTTATCGCAAGCATCAAGAATTCTCTCTCCGTATGTAATTCCTCTGCTATATCTGCCGTCAAGCTTGTCCAGATCAAACTGTTCAAGGACTTCATCGTCATCGCGAATATAATCGTTTCTGCTGGCGCAGCTAATCATATTACGGAGAGAGCTAAAGGTTATTTCATCAAGACAGGTTTCTTTTAGCTCTATTTCAATTGTTCGGAGATATTCGGAGATCAAATCAATTATATTGGAACAGTTCTTCACGATAGCGCCGACAGTTACCGTACTCTCCGAAGCATTGTTTACAAACAGATATGCCCTGTGCTGCTGAAGCTGATTGAAGTCATTCGTTTTCATCGAGATTTTTCGTACCTTCTCGCGCATTATTCTGCGGCTGTCATTTTCCTCTGACCACTTTTCGGCATCTGTAATGCCTTCAAATTTATAGAATTGCATCCTGCGCACCTCCGGATTCTTTCCTTTGCAACGAGATGATACCAAAAGCAATGTGCCGAATTTGGTGCATAATCAACCGCACACGATAAATCATCCGCTCTATTTTTGCCTTAACAATATGATCATAACGCTCCCTGCGCACTCAATAAGGCACATTATTCCTTTATCCTTGCGATCTTCCCCCAAGGCGGGGTAACCACGTCATTATTTAACAACCACAGAACGGGAATACCCGCTGCAAGCTTTTCCTTTGGATACGGCGCAAAGCCATCCGTTAGAATGATAATACAGGCAGGTAATTTGTCCTGCATATGTTTCCGGACATATTCAAATATAATCTGAAAATCCGTTCCGCCACCACCGGCGGGCTTGATGATTTTTAATTCCGCCTCATTTGTAAAGGGCTTCGGTGCAATGATCGCCGCGTCAAAAAAGCCGAGCCAGCCCTTGAGCTTGCCGTCAAACTGATCGATCGCGCCCTTTACCTCGGAATACGCCGCCGTTATCATACCGTCTGACATTGAAGCAGAAGTATCTATCATAAAGAGAATATCTTCGACCAAATCATCCTTATCATTGAAATCCGGAAGAAAGAACGGACTTTCGTCAAGCCTTCTGTCCGGTGGCATAAAGGAGTAATCGACGATTTCCTGCTGAACAAAATCATTCAGCACCGTCCGCCAATCCGTCTGCGGCTTTTTCAATTCCTTAAGAAGTCGCTCGGCAAACAATGGCAGGAGTCCTCTTTGGTTAGATGGATCTCTTGTTGAAATAGCCTCACAAGCATCTTCAATCCGCTTTCTCCAAACGTCACGCAGCGTATCATCCTCTTCTTCCATTCCCCAGCGGGTATGATCGTCCCATATTGCCTTGGTGCTTTTGCTTTTGCCTTGCGTTTGTTTTGCGCGTCCTAACGCGCTGCCTTTTGCATCACCGTCCTTTTCATCATCACTGCCATCTTCGCCCAAAGTGCCAGTCAATGCGGGCTTTGGCTTCCCGTTTGCAGGCGATGGCGGCAGCATTTCATATACCTGCTCTGCCGTGTATTCATATCCCTCTTTGCCATCCGGAGCAAGATGCATGGACTCGCCGTATTTCTTCAAGGTTATGGCTTTCAAATTCATGTTTTCAGACAGGAGTATATTTGAGTTGACTACGATGTCACAGGCTATGTTAAACTGCTCGCTATCTCTGTCTCCTTGCCTCAAGCAGTGCTGTAAAACAACATGGAGAATCTCATGCATCATCACAAAGTCCAGCTCCGCGTCGCTGAGCTCGTCCAGAAATTTGGGTCCAAAGATAATTCGATGGCCGTCCGTCGCGGCCGTTTCACATTTCTCGTCGATTGAATAGATCATGTGCATCAGAAGCAGGCCGTAAAAGCCGTTGTTGCACAGGATGCGCAGCCGCGACAGTAAAAGGCGCTTCCTATATCCTTTTTCCTTTTCATCTAACGGAACCATTCATGAAACTCCCTTTCCTTTGGAGCCATTTTGTAAACTCCGGTATCAGCATCAGCCGTTCTTTGTATCCCTCCTCAATGTACATGTAGTCCTTCATCAACACCGCCCCAAAATCCGGTGGCATTTTATCTGCATATCGGATCGAATTTGCAATTCTTCCCATGTCGTCCTTGTGGCTTCGCGCATAAGCTGTCATGGATGCCGTCAGGGCGTACATTGCATCCGTATTCGCGGGCATGGATGGCATTTTTCCGTCAAAAATATCTTCAATTGACGGCAAGTCCTTATATACCTTCGCCCATGTTCTGAATTCAACAGCAACGCCGGCTCCCACAATACCGGCGATCAGCGCATACATCGCATCGATATCGTCATTGACCGCGTTCAATAGGTTGCTCACCATTTCCCACGCACGCGGTGTCGGGAACGCAAGATCATCGCTTCCGGGATCAAAGCCCATCAGATAATTCTGCCGGAAGGAGAGAAAACCGATGACCTTGGCATTTATCCCGTATGCAATCGCCCATTGCTTCCACGAATGAAAGCTCCCTTCAATTTCGATATGCAGGAGTCTGTTTGCAAGTGCCTTCGGCATCCTGTATGCCACAGACTTATCTGTGGTACGGTTGCCCGCTGCAATAACAATGCAGTTATCGGGCAGCCTGTGCTCTCCGACAACGCGGTCAAGGGTTATCTGATACGCCGCTGCCTGAACCGATTGCGGTGCGGCAGATATCTCATCCAGAAAGAGGATATTGACAATATCCTCGTCCGGGTCCATTTGAAAGATTTGCGGCTTCAGCCAAACAGCAAGCGTCTTATCCGCATTGGAGGTTGGGATTCCGCGTAAGTCAATGGGATTGAACAAGAGCAAACGAACATCCGTTACCTTCACGGTTTTTCCCGTGCTTGCCTCAATATCCCTTGCAATCTGCCGTATCGCCTGTGACTTACCGACACCGGGCGGCCCCCAGAGCATAACGGAGGGCATTGTTTTGATGGGAAGCCGGTTTTTTATTACTGCACTGTACGCCTGAGCCAATTTTTCTATCACCCTGCCGACATTCAGACAAGGAATATTGGTTAATTTCACGTCACTCATTTTTTGTTTACCCCAAGCTTTTTATCGAGCTTTTCAACCTCGGCACTGTATTTTTCTATTTGCTCGCTGTAGCTTTCCTCCTTTGCAAGCTCCGCCTTCAGCTCGGCTTCTTTTTCGGTCAGCTTTGACAAGCCGGTTTTCAGCGTTTCGAGATGGCCGTCCAGCATATCAAGAGCATGATCGATGCGCATAAGATTGCCAATCTCGGTGTCGCCCAGCTCGACATAATATTTGCCCCGGCGGGAGAGCCAAACATACGGCTTTTCCTGTGTCATATTGGCAGGAAGCACAATAGCAAAGCCTCTGTAAGTCATTAGTGTTTTCTCTCTTGCCTCAAGCACATGACTTTTGATTGCTGAGGTAATATCTTCACGAAGGGCTTTGCGCTTTTCTGCTTCCTCCTTCTTCAGACGGTTATCCGCAGCTAAAGGGTTCGCCGCTTTCCAAGCCTGATAATAAGAAAGATCTTCCTCGCATTGGATAATCAGCGTTCGTTGATGCGCCAGCCTTCCCGGAAGCTCCAGAAGCTCTTTTTCCATCCGTATCCGGGAATCTACGAGCTTGCGTTGCAGCGTAAGATACCTCGTCAGCTCGTTGGCCGCTTCGACCCGCTGCTTTACCAGCGGATTTCCGACCGCCAGTGCCTTGACCTCTGCATAATCCAGCACCGTGTCCTCAATGTCTGCACCGCTGCGAGCTGTCAGTGAGCCGGAAAGCAGGTCGGAGATAAACCGCTGCTTTGTTTCAAGAAGCTGCCAAGAATATGCGTCGAAGCTCCCTTCGGTGATGTATCTGTAAATATACACCTGCACGTTGGTGTTTCCCTGACGAAGAATACGGCCTTCCCGCTGCGTCATATCCGCAGGCCGCCACGGAACATCAATGTGATGAAGCGCGATCAGCCTGTCCTGAATATTTACCCCCAAACCGAGCTTGAAGGTCGAGCCGATCAAAATCCGGATGTCGCCGCTCCGCACCTTCATGAACAACTGCGCTCTTTTCAGTTCGGTTTCGGCATCATGAATATAGGCGATCTGTACCTCCGGGATGCCGAGGTTCATGAGTGCGGTCTTCAATTCGTCATAAATGTTAAACCCGGCCTTGGGTGTGGAAGTATCGCAAAAAATCAACTGCGTCGCTTTGCTTTGTACATTCTTAAAATAAATATCTGCCGCATTTTCCGCACATCGCGCCACCTTGGACTGATAGGTAAATGCCGCATTTGGATCAACCAGCCGCAGGTCGAGCGCCGCCTTTCTGCCGTCCGTTGTGATTTTCAGCATATTGTCGACCCTTCGACTGACCATGCCACCTCGTACATCGTCGGCTCTTTGTGAAATATCATCGAGATATGCCGCAAAAGCGGGCGTTTTTGCAATAAGTGCGTCGTTATATCCGTCATGCACCGGAATACCGGCAGATGCGTCCACCTGATGAAAATCCGCAATGGAGGAAAGTAGTGAGGTCAGCTCCGGTAGGTTGTGAAATTTTGCAAAGCGTGTCGCCAACCGGTAACTGCTGGTGTCAACATCAATTTCAAACTCGGTGCTGCGTTCCGCAAACATTCCGATCCACGCGTCAAAGCTCTGCAAATCCAGCATGGCAAGCTCCCCGCTCTGTAAATACTGCTGCATGATATATGCGTCGGTAATCGAGTTGGTGATCGGCGTGCCGGTAGCAAGCACAACGCCCTTGCCATCGTTCTTCTTTTGCACCATATGGACCTTGTCCATCATATCCTGACATCTCTTTGAGCCGCTTCCGCTGATGCCGAGAACCTTGTTGGCCTTGGTTTCAAAGGGGACATTCTTGAAATTATGCGCCTCGTCAACGAAAAGGCGCGTGATTCCAAGCTCGTCAAAATAAACGGTGTCATACATATCATCCATAGCCGCCGCCATCTCGGACAGTGCTTTTTCGAGCGCTTCTTTTTTCTTTTTCAGTTTTGAAGTTGCTTTGCCTTCCTGCTCTGCAAGCTCCGTCACAAGTTTCTTTTTCTCTTTCAGCTCTTCCATGTAATAATCTTTGGACAGGGGAATCTGCTCGAAGCAGCTATACGCAATGATAATGCCGTCAAATTCTTCATCCCGGATACGCTCAAGCACTTTCTCACGCTTGTTCGGTGTAAAATTTTTCGGCGCTACGCAAAGGAGCTTTGCATTCGGGTACATTACCGAAAAGATGTTCTTCCACTGCCCGACGATATTATTCGGTACAACGTACATATTCTTTGCAGAAAGACCCATTCGTTTCATTTCCTGACCGGCGGCGATCATGACATAGGTTTTCCCCGCTCCGACATCATGCGCCAGCAAGGTATTTGGCGTAAAAATAATTCTTGTCACGGCATTCTTCTGATAAGGATACAGCTTGACCGATTTGGACATCGTTGGAAAATTCAAAAAAGATCCGTCAAAATTACGCCTGCGCACACAGCCGAAATTGTTTTCAAATATGATCTCAAGGCGCTCTTTTCGCGCATTGTCTGTCCATACCCATTTTTGAAATGCTTTGATAAGCTTCTGCTGCTTTTCGATAGCAGCAACCGTTTCAGCCTTATTTATAACCCGCTTTTTACCGGACGCATTTGCCGGACAGCTTACTTCCTCCGTAACCGAAACGGTTTTCATATTCAGGGTTTTCTCCAGAATATGCAGCGCCTCAAGCTTCTCTGTTCCGTATGTCCGGCTGATGCCGACGCTGTGGTTATATCGGGATTTATGAGGAATTTCCCATGTTCCGGTGATTTCATCATGAATGGTTTTATATCTTCTCATGATTTCTTCTCTATCGCTATAAGAGCAATGCCTCAACGGGTCGCCGAATAAATGAAGCATAAAATCATCAATGATATCTGCCGGGACCCACGGTGAGCCGAGCGTAATGTAGATATCCTCGGCAGCTACGGTCGGAGGAAGAACTTTTTCGATTGCCTTGATATTATCCGCGAAATAACCGTTGTACTCTTTGTTTGCTTCATTTGCAGCCTTCCATTTGCGCATAAGATTCCCGGAAAGATACTCTTCCGCCGTTTCCCAGCCTTGATAAAAGCATTCGTTCCATGTCAGTGGATTTTGATAAATTGACCCCTTCAAGGTTGAAATAACGGTCTTGTAATCCGCTCCGGTCACGGATGAAATGTACTCAATATCCACTTTGCCCAATGTACTCAGGCTCATAATCAACGCATCCGGGATGCTTTCCGTGTGGACGCCCTGCGTCCGCACATCGGAATTGAATATGTTACTCCAGTCCAAGGGAAGGTCCATACAGGTGACTTCGCGCACATGGGCTTCTTTTATCTCTTTTTCTTCCCTGACCTTCCGCTCAGCTTCCTCTTTCTCTCTGCGGCGGCGTTCATTCTCCTCCTGCTTTTCCGCAATACGCTTGGCCGCGCGGAGTTTGCCGATAACCTTCTCGATTTCATCCGAGGAATAGTTCCCCTCAATATCCCCTGCAAGTCCAAAAATATCCCAAAGACTTAATTGTGCATTTTTGCTGGATTGATTTTTATCAGACATATCCCATCACGCCCCGATTCCCTTTTGTTCAACTGTTCGGTCCTATTGTACAGAAGTATATGTACCAAAATAGGGGCATAGAAAAAGCAGGCTGTGTTCTCACAGTCTGCTTTCTTGCATGGATTCGTATGAGTTGTCAATCTAATTCGCGTGTTTTCTTTCGTCAAATAGGGGATACATTGAGAATGCGGGTGTTTTTGATATAGAAGAACAGTCCGGCGAAAGATGTCATTCACCGTTTCTATATAAGGCATCTTTTATATTTTCTTCTATTCTATTTTCCAGATTATCAGCAAATGGCTTTACGCAACCCTTGTTACCAACAAGCTCGTTATACTTTAACGTATCAATCACCACATTTTCAACCATAATCGTAATTTCTTCGCTTCCAACGCTGCATCTTGCCTCAACATTCTTATCATCGCAATGTATCCTCTTAGAAACATAGATTTCTCTGCCCGCTGCCGACCAGTAGTAGGGAATTTCGATTTTGTTTGGCTCTTCTCCGATGCTGCACTTATTCTCGCAGCGCCACCCCCTCGCGGTGAGTTCAGCGATTATTTCATTACTATAACCATAAACATAGATCCAATCATACGAGCTGTTTGGCCTTGAAATATAGTTGTCTTTGTATCGAATGGCTCCGTATTGCTGCATCCAGTTGATAAGATCAGTGGACTTGTAAAGTAGCTGGTGTAATTTTTTATCGAAGTCATTGTTTCCTGTCGGAATAGGAGATTCTTTTGCGATTTCCTCGAGCAGCTTATTATAAATATCCGCTTCAGTGGGCAGAGAAAGCCACTCGGCAAATGCAGAACGAACCACCGGGTCCGATGAGAGCATATTTTTTAATGAGTTTTCTTTTTCCTTTTTGTCTGTGATATGATATTTAATATCTGTTAGCGCATGATATCTGCTCAATAATGCTCTAAGCAAAATGTGACTATTGCCTTGGTATTTTGAAGAGACTCCACTGGAATCAAATAACGATTTGGCCATTTCATAGTTATGCTTAAATCCGTTTATGCTGTTGTCTTTAGGTATGAGAAAACTAACGCTTCCCTTAAAAAACGCATGCGATTCCGCTTGCAGTAAAGCTATCTCCCATTCCGGATTGCTTCTTATCAGCTTCGCTTTTTTTCTTTCTTCTGCAATCGTATCTTTCGACTGCGATGAATTTATGGTTGAGGAATCATCAGCAAGCCACTCATATATGTCATCAGAATGCTCAACCAATTCCATAATTAGCTGAATAACGCCTGTCGCCGCTCTCCAGCTATCAATATTCGCGTTTTCAACGATATTCCAAACAACATGCAGCCACATTTTTAAAGCTGCCTTGTTGAAATCCTTTTTAATTAAATACATTATCAGCGCGCAGAATACTGCACGTTCCTGCAGAGTCAGTTTGCTTTTAAGTACATCAAACTTTGTGGGCAAAATCATCCAGCACGGCTGACTCGCTTCGATGATTTCATCATAATGCACTGAAATCTGATCGAGGAGAATCCGTAAATTTCTCAATGATCGTTCCGAGAGATTGCTTTCAAACAGCGAAAAGCCCGAATACTCCACTTCATTGCTCAGCAAAGTAAAATCCGGTTCTTTATCAATGCCTTTATTAGTTCCTGAATAACCAAGAATAAATTCGTTTAGAAGATATTTATAGATGAAGCTCAAGAACAAAGGATCGAAATTTTTGTCCTCGCTATCTTTTTGCGCATTCCAAAAGCATTGGGACCACTCATTATCCATCTTGTTTATAAAAAACATGTCATACGGCATCCTTCGGCCGTCATATTCCTGTTCCTCAAGATGGAATGAAGCTATGTTATCTTTTATCCAATGCTGTAAATCAGCCTTGAAGTTTTCAAACCCGGTCAGCTGCTTTCCTCTTGCATTCATCTTTACATACAGATCTTCTGTCAGGCCGAAATTGCTGAGCGGCAGAATATAAAATTTCAACCGTTCTAATTTAACAAATATATTATTGCATTTGTGGTACAGGTATTGCCTTTGAACCTCATCAAGCATATTAAGCATCGCCTGAACCGTTGGGTCCAATTTATAAGCATCGTGAAACCAGGAAAGATTTTCAATTTGCGTTATAATATTGATCTTTGGTTCAACCTCTAACCTGTCCTGATAAACGGCATCTTTCCGCAGTAAATAATCAATACCTTCTGAATTTAGCTCGTTCACAAGCTTATTACAGAAAACAGACGAACTGGTTCTTGTCTTATATGAGAAGTTCCCTAAGATACTCGCCAGGCTTTTTCTTCCGTTCTTGTCTAGCTCCACGCCTCCGACAAACCAATACATCAAAAAAAGTGTGGTTAGTCTTTGCTGCCCATCAAGGGGATTGAAATAAGTTACGTCAGCTGCAGCACCGGCTTTTTCTTCTTTTTCAGTAAAAATAGAGCCGTAAATAAAATCCAATTCGAGCTGTTTATCCCCCGCATCAGAAATCATCGTAGAAAAGATTTCATTGATAAACTTTTGCCCGGCTGCATTCAGAACAGGCTGACCATTTTCGCCCGAATGAGTTTTTCTTCCTTGCGCATAATCTCGTTGAATTATCGGAATTGTTATTTTGTCAATCTTTGCACGCGAAATTGTATCATTACTATTGATGAATTCAACTTCTTCGGTTAAGAATTCCTTAAAGCTATATTTTTTTACCATTACGAACGCTCCTTAACCTTCTCTAATCAGAAACTTATCAAGAACAGAGATAATGTTTCTTCTGTATTGCTTCATATCGGTTTCGCTCCAGGATATAGAAGTATTGTTTACGCCAATAAAGTTCTTCAAAAACACATTCTTTGTACAAATCGGAATAAAGCGGCCTTCTGCATCCTTTTTTGTGATCCGTTTTTTCTTTGACGGAAAAATTGAATTTCCGTACCCCCTGTTAATATCGGCATTCAGCAGCGTTAGATTTCCAAGCGTGTTCTTTACGTCTCTCTTTACTTCTTCTGTTGGTAAGTACTCTCCGGCAAGCTTGGATATGATCCGTTTTATTTCATCGAATGTAACATTGGTCTCCGGATCTTTCAAAAAGCCATCAATTTTGTCTGCTTCGCTTTTCGATATTTTTTCTTTTTCGGAGTAAACAATTCCATACTCTTTTAAATCATCAAGTGCAGTTTTCAGCCATTCTTTTTGTTGCTCTCTTTCAGTTAACGGATTTGTTGTAAAAGAGTCAACGTGTTCAATATCCCACTTTTCGGATTTGAACAAATCAAATGGGAACAGGATATATCCATGATCAGCATCTTTATTTTTTTGAATAATATATTCGATATTATATAAGACTAGCAGCTGCTTTAGTTTGTCCTTTGTCTTGCTCGCGTAAATGATAGGATCGCCGTTGAATTCAATATCACTGCTTTCATCATCACCGGATACTTTAAGCTTCACCTTTAATCTATCCCTAATTGCCTTTATCAGATTCTCTGCAAATTCAGCCTTAGTCTTATTCTTATATAGTTTATAGATGTTCGTTATTGGCTCTCCGCAATAAATAAGAAAACCAATATAATGATACCAAAGAGGATTATTGTACCATTCAGTAAATGTTTCATAATACTCCCGAACGATATCCCATTCAGACTCAATTATTGAACGATCAACTTTTTCAAATCTTGCACTGAAAAACCGGAAGGAAGCGTATTCGTCCGTTCCATACTTATCGGCAAATTTCCACTCACCGAGTTTGGTCTTTTCTATGCGTTGTTTTTTTACATTTTCATTGGGTTGCACACCGTGTATTTTAAGATATTCATCTTTGCCAAGTTTGTCTTTTTCAACATCACCATCAACAGAAAAGATAACATCAAAAATAAATTCAATATGCGCAGGCATATCTGGAAGATCTTTGTTCAAAAAAGCCCAGATTCGCTTATTTTGTAAAGTTGCCTCAATTTGATCCCATTCCTTTGCAATTTGAATTTGTTGAATGCTTGAAACTTCGCTGTCATCCCTTTTTTGCAAGAAAAGTGCTTTGATTAATTCTGCGTTTTTTAGAGGGATTTTTCCAATGTTTAAGCGAGTAAATGTCTTAATGGGATCTGGATCGCTGGTTTCATACCAGATAACTTGAACATATCCGTTTTCGTTATACTCATCTTTGGTATTGGTAAGCAATTCCATAAATCTATTTCGGACTTTTTTTACTTGCGGAATGCTTTTTGTTTCTGGAACAGCAGTAAACCATTCAGAGATATTTTTATATCCTTCCGTTATATAGTAAGCGTTTGGCGAAGAATTGCTTGGCGTGGATGGGTCCGCAATATAGTTAGTATCTGTGCACCGAGTTTGGTATGATAGTCTAAAAAGATGTTTCCCATAATCAGTATAAAGATCACACCTATCGATATCAATTAGATACTTTAAAAGAAGATAAATGGAAGTGAGCCTTTGTTGCCCATCTATTACTTCATACCATTCATTATTATCGAGTTTGCTTTGCAGGTTGTTTGAAACTTTAGTAAATTCATCGCATTTCTTTACGACAATCGGCTGAAGGCAATAAAATGAACCATCCGTTTTATCTTTATCACATGCAAAGTTATAGAGATCCTCCAACAAGTCTTGAATCTGTCTTTTTTCCCACCGGTAGCCTCTTTGATAGCTGGGTATAAAGTAATTTTTATCTAAAAGGTCATAAACGCTTTTTAACATTAGTTCACTCATAATATGTTCTTCCCTCCTGTTCCATATGATACTTCTTCATACCATTTTTTAACGACTCACAAATTCGATCTCTCATAGATTCTGGTGAGATTATTTCAACATGATCGATATACTGCATCGCCCAGTGCACCATAGCATTTGGGCTTGCCTTGACGCTGATTCTGACCTTGCTCTCCTCATCGGTTTTTGCAATGCGAATATCACTGCCAAACCAGTCAATAATCTGATCGATTATCCCGGCATCTGCAACAAATTCGATATACTCCGGCCGGTCGGTATACATGTAAGGCATCGCGGAGGACAACTCCTTGTAATCGATGCCCTTCTCATAGCCCGGTACGCTGCGGATTGGGGTTGCTATTTTATCTGCAACGGTCATATTGGTGATTCGATCCAATCTGTGGAACACCATATTGCCCCAGTATTCGCTGTATGCCATAAGGTAGTAGCGTTGATTGTGCAAAATCATCAAATAAGGAGACACATATTGATGGGAAGACTTATGGGGCTTTTTATCGATTCCGTATTTGTTATAATCGTAATGTATCTGCTTTCCCTCTTCGATCGCCGTGTCGATCAATTCAATATTATAAAACAGAGCCTGATTGCCCGTTTTGTACCAATCATTGACCGAATGAACATGCTTGATATTGGAGCGGAAATATTGATTCGATAGCCTACAAAGCCGTTCAATGATGCTTTTGGAGTGCTTTGCGGTAATATACTTGCTGCTTAAAACGCCGTCGATTAGCATATGCAGCTCTGCGTCTTCAAATTCCCGTCTTTCGAGATAGCTGCCGGCTCTACGTGACTCAATGTCAATTCCAGCCTCCTTCAGCAGCGAAATATTTCTGCTGATCGCCTTTCTTTCAATCACGATGCCATATTCATTTTCCAGCTTTACTGCAATATCCTCCTGCGTAAGAGGATGATCGTAATCACTGTAATCCTTCAGAATCTGCCAGATTCTGATAAGCGCCAGTTTCTTCGGTTCAAAGCTTTCCATAAATGTTACACCTCATTACACCCCTGCGCAGCCGTGGGCTGACGCTCCAATATTTTACATCATATATATGCACCATATTTGGTGCGCCAGTGCGATTTTCTTTACTCATCGTAAAATTCCATTATTTCATCGGGAGTGCAGCCAAGTGCTTTGCAAATACGGCCAATTATTTCTGTTGTGATGTTTTCATCTCGCGCAAGCTTCATCATCTGATAATGCGTAATGTGCGCCGCTTCTTGCAAGTCTTTTTTCCTCATCTTTTTGTCGATCAAGATTTTCCAAAGTTTATTGTACCTGACAGCCATAGTGATTCTCCTTCGGCAAAAATATTATCAGTCAAAGATACAAGACGACTAGTTTAACATATTATAGCACACTTCTCTCGAAAAATCAAAGGAAAAGTTGAAAATTCAAACTTATTTGCGGTAAATTGAGCTGAAAAACTGTGCCCATAACAAATAAAGAGCCACCGACCCACATCAAAAGTGAGTCGGTGGCATTTGTGTTAGTAGTTCGGCACTCCATATCCGAGGATTTCGTAGTGACCTACGCTGTACTGGTTTACCCGACAGCTATCACCGGAGTTTCCCTCAACGGTATGAACGATACCGTTTTCGACTTTTTGGACAATACCGGTGTGGTCGGATTGTCCATCCTGCGGACCCGACGAACCCTTGTTATCCCAATCAAAGAAAATAATCATTCCGGGAACAGGCTCGGCAGAGCCGTCTATCCACTGTCCACGATCTTTGAACCACTGGACGCCGTTCACGCAGCCTGCATATTTAGGTACAACCCCGGTGTCAATATAGCCGCACTGATCGGCACACCAGCTTACAAAACAAGCACACCATTCCACACGGCTTCCGAAGCCATACCAAGACCAGTACGGCTCGCCGCCCACATTGCCGACCTGTGAAAGTGCCACGGTCACAATCTGATCCTCGCTATAACGGATGCCGTAAAGGACTGCCGCCCAAAGGGAATTGTTTTTGTCCTTGAGAAGCTCGGCAAGGTATTCCCGCTGTTCTGCGTCAAAGCCATATAGGTCAGCCATTTCATCCACTGTCAAATGAGAAACGGTAATATATAGCGTTGTTTTTGTGACTGTCGTTTCCGTCTGAACGATGTTGCCGTTTCCGTCGTCCGTTTCGGTAATTTCCGTTTCCGAGTGGCTTTCCCTGCGGGAGGATATGGAGTTCATCTCCCAAAAGATGTCCGAGAGGATCTGCTTCTTGCTCTCGTCCATCGTGGCAACCTCCTGCGGATTGTTCTTGTCGGTGTTCGTCTTGACTGCATAGACCGCAAGCACATCCTTCCACACGGCTCGACCGCCGCTGATCTCCATATTATCATAAGCTACCGAGTTTTTCTCCGCTTCCATCTTGGCATCGTAATCGGCGTTGATTTCCTGCACGGCTGTCTGCATCGACATTCCCGTGCCGGAATCCTCACCGGAAAAGAATATCCCGAAAACCGAGCCGCAGATCAGTGCAATCAGGCAAATTACGACAATGACCGCAACGGCAACCCAGCCGCCTGCGGCGATCGCGGCAGCGAGCTCCTTGACAGCGGCAGCAATTGCCTTTGCTGCCGCAACTATCGCCTTTGCGACGACCTGAGCTATCTTCACCGCTGCCTTGGCCGCCTGAGCCGCGCGCTCCGCGGCGACCTTCGCTGCCTGCGCCGTTTTCTCAGCGGCTTTGGCGTTTTCCTTCGCTGTCTTCGCGGCTGCTTTGGTTGTGACCTTCGCGCTCTTTTCAACGGTCTTTACGGTGTTTAACGCACCTTTGACAGTGCGGGCAGGAGCCTTTCTGACCGTTGCTGCTGTATTCTTCGGCGCAGTCTTCGGTTTAGCGGTAGTGTGTGCGGGCTTGCCGTGAGGCTTTGATTCCGAATAAGCGTGGCGGGACTCCGCAGGCTTCTTTGAGTGGGAAGCCTCCCGTGTTTTAGGTTGGCTTCTGTTCTTCTGTCCCTTCGACTGCCCATGACGCTCCTTGCGCTGGGTGCTCCGCTCCTTTTCGGAACGATCCTTCCCTTTAGAATGCCTATTACGGGAATCCCATCCACAGGAATCAGTTTGCGGTCCCTCGGAATCGGACTCCATTTCGCGTTCGAGCGTTTCTTCTTGTTTTCGCTCGAGCTTTTCTCTGCGCTTATCGAGTTGCTTTTCAAGCTTCTTTTCGGCTTTCTCTTTGATCTTCCTGCCGGCCTTGCGAATGGTCTTGCGCGTTGCTTCTACGCCGTCATTGGCGATCTCCGAAAGCTCCGCTTCTGCGTACTCGGCGGTAGAATCGTACTGATCGCTGTCGATATCCGCTTTTGACTTAGCCCGCGAATAGACCTTTTTCATACTGTGGCCTATATCGCGGGCCTTGTCCATGACCTTCGGAGCGTTGTTCCGGGGCTTCTGCTTTACATCCTTCACGAAAATCACTCCTTACGCCGTCAGCATTTCTCGAGGCTTCGTTGTCATGAGTTTATAGAGCTCCGTATCCTTCGGGAACTTATCCTCGAATGGAACGATGCTGCCCGCGCAGAGGAGCAGTCCTTTACCGGCTTCCGCATTACTGACGTAGGAGAGCTGCGTATCGGAAATGCCCAAGAGGTCGGAAAGCTCCTGCCTGTCGGTGGGCGCTTGGTTGAGCAGGGTTATGAACTCACTGTTCGCGAGCATCGTCCTGGCATTATCGGACTTCAAAAGCTCCTCGACGTTCTGGCTGATACCCGTATAGCAGGCTCCGCATTTACGTGCCCGCTTCCACTGCTCAAGCAGGAAGTTGGAGCTGTACTCGCTCCCGAAGAGCAGGTAGATCTCGTCTATGAAAACGAACGTCATGCGGCCCTGCTTGCGGTTGCGGAGCATGCGGTTGTAGATGGAGTCGAGCACGACGAGCATACCCACGGAGCGCAGGTGCTTGCCGAGATCGTGGATGTCGTAGCAGATGTACGGATTGTCG
>ERZ773192.64-NODE-64-length-116598-cov-15.380392_pt1 | contig 116598 bp, 95 predicted proteins | sample MGYA00581010_ERZ773192 | MGnify/ENA primary metagenome ERZ773192 (study PRJEB29015, sample SAMEA2737741) | human gut metagenome | biome: human gut; feature: human-associated habitat; material: faeces | place: China | collected 2012 ...
GGCAGTCGCCAAGGTCTCGTGCAAGCACGGACTTTGGCTCGTTGCTCGCGTAAATCAACAGCCGCAGGATTGCATTTCAGCAACCCTGCGGCTTTGATTTTACTTATCTATTCTATTTTCCAAGATAATACTTCTTAGATCTCTTGTGATATACGATCACTCCGGCCAGTGCGCCGATCACCGCTGCCACAATAAACCATGCCCACGTCGGCACATCTTTGATATTGTAACATCTGATGTTGATCCACATCTGGTTGATATCCTTGGTGGCATCCTCATTGAAATACTCCATGACTGCACTTCTATCTATGGCATCCTGTGACGGATACTGAGCCCCAAGCTGCCTGTCGACCTGCTCCGCAGGAGCTCTGAGCACGTAGTCGGGATCTGAGTTGTCCCCTGTGAAGAAATATCCAAGTGGATAATCAACAACATTCTCCTCGTCATCCTCTGCACCATAAGTGTAATCCAGATACGAATATACCGTATCGTCATCCCCACCTGCTATGACTGAGGTATAGCCAATGTAATACATGTTGCGGACCGCGTTGTCAGGTCTTGACACGAAGTTGATAAACGCCTCGGCCGCCTGCTTTCTGTCAGCGTCACCGTCTATTCCATTTTTCAGCATAACCCATCCGTCAAAGTACAGATTTGTACACTCTTCAGGAACCGCAAAGTCAAGCTTCACACCGTCTTCTTCCGCCTGATCCATGGCATAAACTGCATCTCCTGACCACTGATAATTCGCAACGACCTTGCCGGTTATCATGTCTGCCTTGCCGCTGTCGGTCTCAAATGAATACACATTGTCCTTTATATCCTGAAGCAGATCCTGTGACTTTGCTATCGTCTCAGGGCTGACATCGTTCATGATATCCTTGAGCTGCTCTGAGTAATCATCCTGAGCCCTGAAACCAGGATCCATCAGCTTATCCCTCTGCAGTGCTCCAACCGCAGCGAAATAGGAATCTCTGACATTATCTTTTATGGTGATCTGTTTTGCAAACTTAGGGTTGTTGAGAACTGTCCATGTTCCCGCCTCGTCAGCAGTCATCTTCTCCGGATTGTACAGAATTCCCGTAATTCCAAACATGAAGCCAGCCGCATATTTACTCCAGGTCTCACCATTTATCTCGTGCGTTTCAAATGTATCTCTGATGTATGGCGACACACCATTTATATAATAATTCTTGTCATTGCTCTCATCGAAAAAGTCATCGGACAAAGGCTCAAGCTTGTTCTCAGACATAAGCTTCATGATCATGTACTCCGAAGGGCATACAAGATCATACACATCGCCGAGAGTCAGCATATTATAGAGATCCTCATTGGTACCGAAGCATGAATACTGAACATCCACCTTCACGCCATAATTCTCGTAATACCAGTTCTCGAAATCCTCCACCATGGAATTCTCACCAAATATAGTTGTTCCATTGTCCAGTTCCAGGGCTTCGTCTTCATCCCAGCCACCCTCGTCAATGTACTCTTCCCAGCTGCACACCCTGAGAGTGACCTCTTTTCCAGTATCAGACGCACCAGTGTTCTTGCCAGATGCCGCATCATCTGCAGCGCTGTCATTTGCTGAACTTGCAACTGCCTGAGCGTCATCTGCCACATCTACCGTGTCTTCCGCTGCCATTACAGGCAGCATCTGTCCGGCAAGCAATGAAACCGCCATGACTACCGCCGCCAGCTTTCTGGAAATTAAGCGTCCAAAACATCTATGTCTCATAAGCGCTCCACCCTCTCTATAATGTATTGCCCCTCTCTGCTTCGCGAGCGGGGCAGATCGGTGGAGCGCATTAGAATTATTCACTTCGTTCATAAGCGCTCCACCTCCTTCTTTCTTCCGGCCACATTCATAGCCACAACTATTATGACAACCAGTGCAAAAATGACTGTTGAGAGCGCCCACAGGGCTGTCTTAACTTCCGTCTGTGAACCCTTTGTCGCATTTACAACGTAAGTACTTATGGTGTCAAATGTCGCAGGCTTGGTATATGTCGCGATGAAGTAATCATCCAGTGACAGTGTAACAGCCAGCGCAAATCCCGAGATAATACCCGGAAGTATCTGAGGTATCACTACCTTTGTGAGTCCCTGGAAAGGTGTAGCTCCAAGGTCAAGTGCAGCCTCATACAGACTGCTGTCCATCTGCTTGAGCTTTGGCACTACCGACAGATATACGAAAGGTGCAGACAGCACCACATGTCCGATGACAAGCGGAACATAGCTTTCCTTGCTCATGCCAAATGCAACTATGAGCAGTATACATATAGAGAAACCTGTCACAACATCTGCATTTACAACAGGCACCTCATTCATGGCATTTATCGATGCCAAAGCCCATTTTTTTGAATAAAAGGCACCTATTGCACCGAGTGTTCCGAGTATGGTTGCTATCAGTGCTGAACCTGCAGCCAGAAGCACAGTTCCAACAATCATTGACCTCAGCTCGTCCTTGGTGAACAAAGTCACATAATTGTGAAGCGACCATCCGTGAATGCTTCCGATATTTGCCGATGTTGTAAAGCTGTAAACAGCCAGTATCAATATAGGCATATATATGAGAAGAAGCATAATGCATATAAATATAATCTTAGACCATTTCTTCATTATAACAACGCACCTCCTCTGCTTCCCCCGTCGTCATCCGTGTACTTGTTTGTCGCAAGTGTGAATACAAGTATTATCACAAGAAGGACGAGTGCTATCATGGAACCGCCGTTCCAGTTGTATGCTGAGAAGTAGCTTCCTATCAGACTACCCATGATGTATGTGCTGTTGTAAAGCATGTCAAGCACAACATAGTTAGTCATAGATGGCAAAAATACCATAACTATTCCGCTGATGATTCCCGGAACGGTGAGCGGAAGTGTGACTTTGACAAATGTCTGGAAGCTATTTGCCCCAAGATCCACAGCGGCCTCCATAAGGCTGCCGTCAAGCTTCAATATGGTTGTATATATAGGAAGTATCATAAATGGCAGGAAATCATATGTCATTCCTATAACCGAATTGAGAAACGGGTGGAATGCCAGATTGCCCTCTATAACCGTGAGTACCTCCTTGAGTGCCGTGATCCTCAGTGTGAAGTTGATCCACATCGGGAGCACGAACATCATGACAATTACCGATTTTCTTTTCATCTCACTTCTCGCAAGTATATATGCGATCGGATATGCCAGCAGCAGACACACCAGAGTAGTCACTATGGCAAGCAAAAAGCTGTATGCCAGAGTACCTATGGTGTTCGGGCTGGTAAAGAATCCCGTCAGATTGTCAAATGTAAACCTGCCCTCGCCGTTGGTGAAGGCATAATAAATAATTACAAACAGTGGTGCAACTACAAAGCATATGAGAAATAATGCGTATGGGATGCCCAGCTGTTTTCTTGAAAAACGTAAGCCGTTCATGTTCATCCCTCCATCTACCTTTTAAGTGAAAACTTCATCTTGTCCTCTGGAATTATCAGGCTGACTCTGTCCTCCATGTTCCACAGGTACTCGTCATCCACGATAAAGTCCTCCTCATTGTCAGTTCTCACCACATAGCTGTAGTGGTCTCCCTTATATATAAGATTGATGATATGTCCGCAGATTATACCAGCTTCCTCGTCATCACTCATGTCGATATCCTCTGGAAGTATAGATACTATTACCTTGATCTTCTCACGGTCTATCGCCTCACCATTTGCATCCACCAGCACGCCATCCTTCATGGCTGAACCCGGAACGATCTCCGTGAGGTCGCATGATACCTTACCGTCAAATACGCCGAGGGCATAATTTCTATTGACTGAGCTCTCAATCTTGTTGATTGCAGTCTCCGATATCATGATGTGTATTCCATCAGGTTCAACATTGAGGCCAACCTTGTCTCCAACCTTGGCGGACTTTGTGGTCTGAATAACTATCTCATTCCTTCCGGACTCAACGGTGATCTCATAGTGAACGCCCTTAAATACTACGGAGGTCACAACACCCTTTATAACGCCCTGTTCAGGTGTGGTGATTATCACATCCTCCGGCCTTACTACGGCATCCACCTTCGTTCCAATCTCCACGTCATCCAGACAGACAAATTCTGTACCACAGAATCTTACCTTTAACTTGCCCGTCATGATTCCGTTGAAGATGTTACTCTCGCCTATGAAATCCGCAACAAATGCGTTCTTTGGCTCATTATATATATCTTCAGGAGTTCCTATCTGCTGTATCTCACCCTCGCTCATGACAACTATCTTGTCTGACATGGTGAGTGCTTCCTCCTGGTCGTGTGTTACATAGATAAAAGTGATTCCCAGCCTGTCATGCATTCCCTTGAGCTCTATCTGCATCTCTTTTCTCATCTTGAGATCCAGCGCACCAAGAGGCTCATCCAGAAGAAGTATCTCCGGCTCATTGACAAGAGCTCTCGCTATAGCTATTCTCTGCTGCTGTCCACCCGAAAGCGTAGCGACTTTTCTGTCCTCAAAGCCCTCAAGGTCAACCATCTCAAGAACCTTCTTGACCTTCTTCACAATCTCTGCCTTAGGAAGCTTCTTGAGCTTGAGGCCAAATGCTATGTTGTCAAAGATATTCAGATGTGGGAACAGCGCATACCTCTGAAAGACCGTGTTGATAGGTCTCTTATTTGGTGGAAGTTTGCTGATATCCTGTCCATTCAGTAATATCTCTCCTGAAGTAGGAATCTCGAATCCTGCTATCATTCTAAGTGTCGTGGTTTTTCCGCAGCCTGAAGGGCCTAAGAACGTGACGAACTCGCCTCTCTTCACTTCGAGATTAAAGCCGTGGGTTGCTGTGAATCCATTGTCATAGGTCTTGACAATGTTTTTCAATTCAATGATATTGTTGGAATTATTGTTGTTTTTTTCCATTTATTTCCTCCTTAAGTATCGTGACATACTCCGTCACCTACTTACAGTGCCCCAACAAAGCGCATTTGTCATCTGCCATTCCAAATGGACGACAAGAGCGACCGCCCCGCCGTCAGCGGACAACAAATCCACGCTCCATGTATCACTGCTGTATATCTCACCAGCCCGGGGAGCAAATAACGAAAAGCCTATCTGATAGCTCTCCTCGCATGAGCACAACTTTATCTTGCCCTCATACTGTCGGGGAATCAAAAACATGTTAAGAAAAAACCCCTTTATTATAACCGGGTGATGGCATGGATAACGGTTAGTAGCCCTATCCACCTGCCTCTCCATGTCGAGATACATTTTAAGGCATAGTATCCAGGGTAAAATAGCTAACAGACTTCCTATTTTTCCCGAAATCCATGAAGATCTTCCTGCATTTTATGCAGAAAAATCGACCCTGTCTCCAAACATTCCGCATATTCACGGCTGCATCCCTGCAATTTGAAACAAAGTCGATTTATTCTAACATATAATCATTGGTAATGATATATATTTTCATTTAATTATTTAACAAAAAAGATCGTTACCTGTTATTTCATTCTGAACAATGCCGGAATGACTCAAGAGGCAGTCACATTTTACTGAATCCATCAAATCCGAATCGCTATTCAGATAACAGTTAATAAATTCTAGATCAGAAGTACCGCCAGCTGCACCAGTGCTGACAGCCATATGAGAACCACCAGATATATCTTTGCCGCTTTTGTCATGTCGAACCTCCACACACATCCCTTTTACAACTTGTTATTATTATGTTCTACGAGAGGGATTTTATGCCTGAACAGGCACAAGTTTACGCAAAGATCGTGCAAAAATCATCTGATGATACTTCTTTCCGTTTCCCCATATTTCCATGTATACACATATGTAAGCTTCATCTGCCCGTGCTCTGACTGCCATTCAAGGCGTCCGTCTTTCATCCGAAAATCTATGTCCAGCTTGTCCATGTCTATCTCTCCTGGCTGGTATGTTCCATCTTGACCGTCACGAGATACACCGCTGATACCAGCGACCTCGTATCTAACCTTCTCGACATCCGCCTCCACCTGCGCTTTGGCCATATAACCAGCCGCAGAAAACATAGCCAGATCAAAAATCACGGATACAAAGCCAGCCAAAAGTACAGTCATAATCTTCTTAAACAGATAGGTTCTTACCTTTCTGTCATCGACTGGTTCAAGCCTTCCTCTATATTTTCTATTGTCAGACTGTCTATAATATACAACTGCCCCAGCCACCCAGAATACAGCAACAATACACAGGCATATTCCAGGAATCGACACTCCGGGGATCCAGCGCCACCACCCTACATAATACTTTATGACCACCACCGCAAAACAGAGTGTACATGCAGCCGTGATATATACTAATATCACGCTATCCCTGTCCCTTCCATCAACGATGCAATAATCTTCTCGTTCTCTCGGCAGATTTTCCAGCACACAATTATATTTCCTTCTGTCATCTGGAACCTCATATCCGGCCTTGCCCAGTTCTCTCAAGTACAGCCATGCGTCCAGGCAGGCAAGCCACAAACCAGCCATGGGGCAAAATGTAATAACGCTGGTCACCATCATAACATCGCAAAATGTACTGACAATATCATCAAAAAACACACCACAGATCATTCCTGCAAGTGTAGGAACAGATACCACCACTGCGGTGGTCAGAATTATACGCATTACGCGCCTGTCATATTTTATCTTCATACGACTTTACCCCATTTTTGAACATCAAATAACTTACTATCTCTTACATGCACTACATCAACGCCAACCCCACAAACATCTTAACTGCAGTCTCTATGATCTCATCCGGGAACTCAAATCCCGCCGTGTGGAGCTGGGCATGATCCTCACCATCACCTATGCCGAAGAATGCCCCCTTTGTCTCCTGCAGATAGTATCCGAAGTCCTCCGACCATCTCATCGGCTCAGCAAGTTCTGTAACCACAATATTCTGGTCAGCAGCACATTTTCTCAGTTTGTCCACATTCACAGCATGATTTTCCGTTGCCGGGAACCGCTCTATCTCCTGTATATCAAGGGTGAAGCCCCCATCGTCCGCAGTATTTTGTGCAATCCGCTTTATCTCGTCCACATACCCGGCAAATACCTTTTCTCTCTCAGCCCTCACCGTCATGCGCAGCGTTCCTTCCGATGCAGCCACACCGTAATTGGCACTTCCAATATCCATTCCGATGAGCGTCATCCTGACAAATCCCCTGCTGCGGTTGTACTCCTCCGTAAGCTTCTCTATCTCCAGCAGCAGCCTGGCAAGCGCAGGTCCCGGATTCTTTCCCGCCTCAGGATATGCCGCATGGCTGGCTGTCCCTATCATATGTATCTCAAGCCCCGTTGATGCGCATGCAAATGTTCCATCTATCGTCAGCACATGATTTCTCGGATATCCCGGTATGTTATGAAGTCCATAAATCTCACCTATATTCTTCTCAATTATAAGATCTCTGCACAACCTTGCCCCGGCACCGATCTCCTCGCCGGGCTGGAAAATGAAATAGACGTCCCTGTTAATTATCTGATTCCGGCAAATCGCTCCAGAATTGTCATTTATATCACACACATGCGTATTTCCACATTTTTCCATTTCACGGGACAGCCATGCCGCAGCCCCACATAATATACTGCTATGTCCATCATGCCCGCAGTAATGTCCCGGCTTTCCATCCTGCCCACACACTGCATCCATGTCTGCCCTGAACGCGATCGGCGTTCTTTCTTCATCCCCTATTCTGTCATAAGAAGATTTCAGCACCGCATAAAACCAAGCGCCTCTATCCACGATCTCAAGGTCAGTATTCTCCCTGAGAAACGACATGAGCACCGCCTTAGTCTGCGTCTCATGCATCGAAGCCTCAGGAATGCCGTGAAGCCTGTGCCTGAGTTCATATATCTTTGTCATCAGCTCTTTATCGATTTCCATAATACCACCGTGCTCCTTCTCATCTATCACAGCCCAAGACACATCCTTATAATACCGAGTATCAGCATATGCACCGGATAGAACAGGTAATTCACCAGCTTATTCTGCCTACCGCGCTTGCCATTGTATGTCAAAGTCAGTCCAAACCCCAACAGTGCCCACGGTTCCTTGAACATCGCCAGGTAGCAGAACGGTATTGCAATTGCGGACTTTTCATGAAATATATACAGGAAATATCCTATAAGTATGGCGTGGTAGTCATAATCAACCGCAAGATTCATCGATATAAAGCACACTATGGCAACTATCGGTATTGTTGCTATAAACCATACTGCCTTGGGAAGCTTCTCCATTTTTTTCCTCAGCACATCTATGATCCATATCATTGCCAGCACCATCGCCAATGTAAACATAATATTATTTGCATTCCATTCAAAGAATACGCCACTGGAGAACATGTCATAAGGGATCTCAGATATCACGCCAAATATAAGCAGCATTCCAAGATACTTCCACTTGCTTCTCGTATGAAAATATCCTTCCACCAGCATATATATGAATATCGGGAAAGCTATCCGCCCCAGGACATCAAATACATCACTTACAGCCGATATTATTCCACCATCCAGATACGGATACAGCAATGTCTTATTCGTATGATCTATGAGCATTGAAATGAACGCTATATACTTAAGCTGGGCTCCGGAAAGCAGACCTATACCGTTCAATGTTATTTTTCTGCACGTTTTGCAAGTTGCATTCTCTGCCTGCTCAAAGTTATTTTTTATTTTATAATTATGAACTTTCATACAATTTCTCCTTTGTTTTCACAAGATTTACTGATGTTTTAGTCCTAATAAGTATAGTAGTCGTTTTTAGGCCCCGCACTGATGCACTACCACACTTTTCAACAGTGTTTTTACTATAAGTATAACATAACTGCATTGAAGAACAGAGCTTAACTTTTTTTCAATATGCTTAAATTTATGACATTGCGCATTTACATGTAGTCAGCATATTTGCTGGATAAATAAACAAAATACCAGTCTGCAAAATCAGATGTTTTTTCTAATCTTTGCAAGCTGGTATCTTATCACATGTATTTAGTTTTTCAAATTTTTATTGTATAACAAACTCTTCTATTTCTTTCAAAATTTGATCAATCAGAGCATATGACCTATATGTTCAGATCGTATTTCTCCACCTCAAGTTCCACACATCCGTCAGTTTCAAATACAATAGCCTGAGCATTGCGCGGTGTATATATAACTGTAGACAGCACTTGTTCTCCATCATTTACAAATATCTCTATGGAATTCCAATCCATCACTATTCTCATTTTTGAAAGTCCATTGCCATTCTTGATTTTGACCTTGCGCACACAGTTTGTATCACGTATCCATCCCGCAAATGTTCTGTCTATCTCAAGCATTTGTGTTCCCGGGGTATAGCTGACATTGGTTTCATGAATCTCATCCTTTGCAAAGTGCATTGTAAAATGTCCGCATTCAACTTTCTTTATATCAACTGTCATATCGATAACTCTGCCGTTAATGCCTTCATATGTCCTCTCACCACGCAATGTATCATTAACTACCAGCCTGTTCTGCCTGTATCCACAAAGCTCTCTGACAGGAGTCTGAATCAGCTTGCCGTCAGAGATCTTCAGCTCTCTTGGAACTGACATCATGCATGCCCACTTCTGTCCACGTGGCAGCGTATTTACGCTGTCCCAGGACTGCATCCAGCCAATCATCACTCTTCGGCCATCAGGTGTTCTTATAGTCTGTGGTGCATAAAAATCAAATCCACTGTCCACAGATACTGCTTTTTCATACTTGAAAATATGTTTCTCTTCATCCACATCGCCTATGAAGAATACCACGTTATTTCCATTGTGAAACTCCCCATCTGCTGACATGTCCTGTGGGGATACTATAAGCACATTATGTCCATCCATCTCAAAATAGTCCGGGCACTCCCACACTACGCCAAATCTGCCTGTTTCATCCTTTGCAAATACTGATTCAAATTTCCAGTTGTACATATCATCTGAAGAGAACAGTACAACCTGAGGGATTCCGTCATATGTCCGGTTTCCAGTCAGCATATAGTACCTGCCGTCCTCATCCTTCCAGACCTTCGGATCTCTGAAATCAGCACGGCTGCAGTCCTCTGGCATGATCTTCCCATCAACAACAGGATTGCTGGATATTTTTTCATAACTAATTCCATCGCCTACAGCCATACACTGGTTTTGTATAACATTCTTAGTTCCATCAGCCAGTTTTTCCTCAACTACTCCTGTATAGAACAATACATGCTTCCCGTCATTCTCTATAGCAGTTCCTGAAAAGCAGCCAAATGCATCATAATCCGAGTCAGGCGCCAGTGCTGTTGGAAGCTCCTCCCATCTTATAAAATCATCTGAGGTGGAATGTCCCCAGTGCATAGGTCCCCACTCCGTGCTGTATGGATGGAACTGATAAAACAAATGCACCTTTCCTTTATATATGGAAAATCCATTAGGATCGTTTAACCAGCCCACAGGAGTTGTGAGGTGGAACTCCGGCTTATCTGCTCTGTCTACTCTGTTCTTTTTTATATATTCATCTGCCTTCTGGCATGTATACATACTGTGACCTCCTTCTGCTTGATTATATTGTTTTTTCGGTTGTGCTGTCAAAGAAGTGCAGCTTATGTGGCATGAATACGAACGAAACCTTGTCGCCTATCTGGCTTATCTCATACTTTGATACTCTTGCAACAGTCTTGCTTTCCGCAAACTGGAAATACAGATTATTTTCATTTCCCGTCCACAAGAAGATCACGCCAGTTCTTCTGTGAAGGGATACAACCGACTAATTCAATATTCAACAAAAAAATCAAACCGCCCACACCCCTTTATTTATCTGAGGTGTGGGCGTTTTTTATCAAAACTTTTGTCCTATAAATTTAAATATCGGAAACCAGTTTCGTTTTTTATTACCTTACATAGAATGTAATTCTGTCTACTGCGCATGCTCAAACTGATGCTCTTTGTAGTGATGAGCCTCCTCCAGCATCATGTCCTTGACCTTCATAAGTCTGACCTGAGTACTTCGCTCATTCTCATCAAGCTTCATGCTTATATACTTTATTCCCTCTCGGGTCTCCGGGATGATGACATGCTCAAGAGCATTTACACGCCTTCTGGTCTTCTCTATCTCCGCTGCGAGCATCTGACAGGACTTCTCCACCTCCGCCAGCCTCAGCATATCAGGAAGTATATCCGAGAGGGACTTCACTGCATCGTCCAGCTCTCCAGATGTAAATGCAAATCCATACGAATAGATGTCATTTGAATTTGCGCTTTTCATCTTATAGTCGTACACCGGAATGTCAACACTCATTACATTCCTGTCGCTAAGGGCGATCCGCACCTCCTGCTTCGGAGCCATGAGCGCAGTACTTAACGTCTGTTCATTCATACCAGCCTTCGCTATTACAAAGCCTGTGTTGGCAGCTTTGATGCCAGCCTCAACCTTCATTCTCAGTTCCATATTCTCTCTTGCCATGTCAAGGAACTGCCTCATCAGCTCATCTCTTTTATCCTTCAGGAGCTTATGACCTCTGGATGCCGTGACCAGCTTCTTCTTAAGCCTTGTCAGCTCCATTCTGGTTGGATTAACCACAACATTAGCCATCTGTCTTCTCCTTTCTTCCAAATATATTTTCCAGCTATTTGACATGTATTACAAAGACAACGTGTATATGGCAATTTTGAATGTCGTACATTTAATTGCGTCCCCATTGCGGCAGGCGGAAGCGACCCCCGGTTGGCAATATATGCCGCAATGGGGACGAACACAACCTACATCTTTCAAAATTGCCTACCCACTACTTTCCGTAATACATGTCAAGCCACTTGTCGTCGATACGCTTCAGTTCGGCTCTAGGAAGAATAGAGAGAAGCTTCCAGCCTATGGCAAGTGTCTCCTCAATATTTCTGTCGGTGCCGTACCCCTGGGATACATACTCCTTCTCAAATGCCTCTGCAAACTTTGCATATATGATATCTATATCCGAAAGCGCCGACTCACCCAGGATAGTCATGAGCTCCTTGGCATCCTTTCCTCTTGAATAAGCTGCAAATAACTGGTTCATGGTGCTGGCATGATCTCCTCTGGTCTTGCCCTCACCTGTTCCCTTATCCTTAAGTCTGGACAATGATGGAAGTACATCGATAGGCGGTGTGACTCCCTTTCTGTACAGCTCTCTTGAGAGAATGATCTGTCCCTCTGTGATATATCCCGTAAGGTCTGGTATAGGATGAGTCTTGTCATCCTCAGGCATGGTCAGGATCGGTATCATGGTTATACTTCCATTCTTACCCTTCTGTCTTCCGGCTCTCTCATACAGAGTTGCCAGGTCAGTGTACATGTATCCAGGATAACCACGGCGTCCCGGAACCTCTTTTCTTGCGGCTGATACCTCACGAAGTGCATCCGCATAGTTCGTAATATCCGTGAGGATTACCAGAACGTGCATGTTCTTCTCAAATGCAAGATACTCAGCGGCGGTAAGTGCCATTCTAGGTGTGGCGATACGCTCAACCGCAGGATCATTTGCCAGGTTGATGAAGAGGACTGTTCTGTCTATGGCACCAGTCTCCTTGAAGCTCTCTGTGAAGAAGTTTGCCTCCTCAAATGTGATACCCATGGCTGCAAATACGACGGCAAATGGCTCATCTGTTCCGCGCACCTTTGCCTGTCTTGCTATCTGTGCTGCAAGCTGGCTGTGCGGAAGTCCTGAAGCCGAGAATATAGGCAGCTTCTGGCCTCTTACCAGCGTGTTTAGTCCGTCTATGGCTGATATACCTGTCTGAATAAACTCAGACGGATAGTTCCTGGCAGCCGGATTCATCGGCAGACCGTTGATATCTCTTCTCTCATCAGGAAGTATCTCAGGGCCGCCATCTATAGGTCTTCCAAGTCCGTCAAATACACGTCCAAGCATATCTTCTGATACGCCGAGCTCCATACTCCTTCCAAGGAATCTTACCTTGCTGTTTGAAAGGTTGATACCTGTCGAATTCTCAAAGAGCTGTACCAGGGCGTCCTCGCCATTTATCTCAAGGACCTTGCATCGTCTGATCTCGCCGTCCGCCAACTCAATCTCACCCAGCTCATCATAAGCTACATTCTCAACTCCGTGCACCAGCATCAGAGGACCAGCAACTTCCTGTATCGTTCTGTATTCCTTTGGCATAGTCTTAGTCCTCCTTCTCTATAGCTTCCTGAAGCTCTTTGTCAAGCTCCTTGGATATCTTCTCGTACTCTTCATCCACATTCTCAGGAAGCACATATTTGAATCGTCCGATCTTTTCTCTGATCGGCATATTCAGAATATTTCTTATGCTTGCCCCACCGGCAAGAGCCTGCGCCGACTCCTCATAAAATGCCATGATGAGCTCCATCATCAGGAACTGTTTGTGAAGCGGTGTGTATGTGTCCACATCATGGAATGAGTTCTGGTGAAGAAAATCCTCTCTGATGGATCTCGCCGCCTCCATCTTCAGTCGGTCTCCCGCTGAAAGGGCATCCATACCTACCATCTTAACGATCTCATCGAGCTCTGCTTCCTCCTGAAGCAGGGTCATCATCTTCTGTCTATCGACCATGAACTTTTCATTTACATTTTCCTCGAACCATTTGCCCATATTGTCCACATACAGAGAGTATGAGGTCAGCCAGTTGATGGCAGGGAAATGTCTCTTGTACGCAAGCGATGAATCCAGTCCCCAGAATACCTTGACGATTCGAAGTGTAGCCTGCGAAACCGGCTCGGAGATATCTCCACCCGGAGGAGAAACCGCACCGATAACCGACAGCGCACCGGTTCTTCCCTCACTACCGAGAGTTTTAACCATTCCGGCTCTCTCGTAGAACTGCGCAAGTCTTGAACCGAGGTAAGCAGGATAACCCTCCTCACCAGGCATCTCCTGCAGACGTCCTGACATCTCTCTGAGCGCCTCAGCCCAACGCGATGTGGAATCCGCCATGAGTGCCACCGAGTAACCCATATCACGGAAATACTCAGCTATAGTTATACCTGTATATATAGATGCCTCTCTGGCCGCAACCGGCATATCCGATGTGTTGGCTATGAGGACTGTTCTCTGCATGAGTGAATGTCCTGTCTTCGGATCCTTCAGCTCTGGAAACTCGTTCAGAACATCTGTCATCTCATTTCCACGCTCTCCGCATCCGATGTAGACAACGATATCCGCCTCAGCCCACTTTGCAAGCTGGTGCTGGATGACTGTCTTGCCGCTTCCGAAAGGTCCGGGAACCGCAGCCACACCACCCTTTGCGATAGGGAAGAATGTATCCACAACTCTCTGTCCTGTGATAAGTGGCATAACCGGTGGTATCTTTTCCTGATATGGACGGCCCTTACGAACCGGCCACTTCTGCATGAGTGTCAGCTCCCTGTCACCCTTGTCTGTCTCAACCACACACACAGTCTCCTCAACTGTGAATTCTCCTGCCTTTATCTCTTTGATGGTTCCTGTCACACCATAAGGCACCATAATCTTCTGTGTGACGACCACAGTCTCCTGAACTGTTCCTATCACATCGCCTGCCGACACCTTATCGCCTACCTTGGCAGTCGGCACAAATGTCCACTTGATATCTCTCTTCAGCGATGGTACTTCAACTCCTCGCTTCAGGTTATTGCCACATATCTTCATGATATCATCCAGCGGTCTCTGGATTCCATCATATATACTGCTTATAAGTCCCGGTCCCAGCTCAACTGACAGAGGCATTCCCGTTGACTCGACTGGTGCTCCCGGTGCAAGTCCTGATGTCTCCTCGTATACCTGAACTGATGCCTGATCTCCGTGCATCTCTATGATCTCGCCGATAAGTCTGCTCTCACTTACACGCACCACGTCGTACATATTTGCATCACGCATGCCCTCAGCGATGACCAGTGGTCCGGCGACCTTCTTAATCTTTCCTGTAGCCACTTAACAGCTCACGCTCCCTTCTATACTCACTCGCTCCATAGATAATTGCGAATCCCCTTTCCGATATGATTGAGGCAGTTTAGTATATCAATCAGTGGTCACTTCCGCTTAACTCAGCCTGCAGCGGTACTAGGATGCCGCTGACGCGCCATCTAAGGACCGGCGGCTTCGTATTCCCCTGATTTGATAATACTAAACGCCTCTATCAAAATCGAATTATACCGATTTCGCAATTACCTATATCCGCTCGTTTCACCATTATTTTCTAATTATTCTTCATTAAATAAAATATCTGAGCCTACTGCCTGCTCAACGGATTTCTTAACTCCTGCTATACCCGCTCCTGTATTGCCCGATATTCCCGGTATGAGAATAATTGCAGGCTTCATAACCTCTCTGTATTTATCTATCTCCTTTGAAAGCTCTTCTGCAAGAGCTTCTGTCATATATATAACTGCATAATCTTCCTCTGCAAGCCTCTTCAACTGTGCTGCCGCATAGTCCGGATTCTTCACAGGAAATGTGTCCAGACCCAGGGTTGCAAATCCGTATATACTGTCATAATCACCCATCACAGCTATCTTATACATACATCTCCCTTACCCTTTCCCTGATTGCATCCTCCGGAAGCTGATTCAGTTTGCACGTCAATATGATCCTGACTGTCTTTATCTCGTTAAGCCTTGCCAGAATATACGCAACTATCGGCCCCACAGTAAATGGGTTATATTTCTGAGGCTTTATGGTCTCTATGATCCTGTTGTCACACCATCTCTCAAATGCTGATGCAGAAGATGCCAGTGCGTCCGCCCCCTCAGCATACTGTGTATCAGCAAGATATCTCTGTATCTCCTCCATACCGGCAACCGCTGCAGCAGAAAGTCTGTCAACATCAATTGTGTCGCACTCTGCCATGGCACGCTCCATGAAATCAATGTTTTTCCCGGTCTTCATTGCCCTGACAGCGATCTTGATGTCAGCCACAGCCACAGTTGTCTCCGCATAGTCTCGAAGAAGAGGATCATTTGCCTTTTTTGCTGCCGCCTTGATGGCGTTAAGCGTTCCTCTGTCTATAATGGCATCACACATCTGTCCATCTCCGGCATGTACCATGGTCTCCCACGAAGATACCGCACACTCTCTCATGTATTCTGGCAGTCTGTCCCATGCCTTATCCCTGACTATCGCCAGCATCTGCTCACCATTTATCTGCGCATTGTCGAAAAAAACTTTTGCCGGTGTCTCTCCTGCAACTACTGTCTTTATGGCCGCTTTGAGATTGTGGAACAAATCCGGCATCCTTATCACGTCAAATACAGCCATGTCATCAACCATCTCTGACACCGCCGCCCAGGTCTTCTCCACCTCAGCATTCAATATCTCATCCTCATCCATTTTGGATGAATCGCTGTCGCCCCAGCCTTTTTCTCTGATAAACTGAACAGCCTTCTTGTAGGTGTCCATGGCTATCAGCTGCTCTATGATCGCCTGCGAAAACAGTGACATCTCAAGAGCCCTGACCCTGGCAACCGCATATATATATTTGTCTGCCATCTGCCTACCTCCAACTATTCGCTGTCGGCAAATAAGAAATGATTCACCTTATCTGCCAGGCTCTCCTTATTTGCATCAAACAATGCCTTAAATGAACAATTCTCTTCTATTCCGCCATAGGAAAGCACAAATCCACCCTCAATGTCGCAACATTCGTCTGATATAGCAAGCAAACCGCCATGCGCTGTGGCTATCCTGCCAATCTCAGTCTCCACATCCGGGGTAAGCCTCTTTCTGTCCTTGGCCGAGAATATCATAGTTCCACTCTTCTTCTGAACAGAATTATTAAGGCATTTCAAAATTATATCAAAATATTCTTCATCAGGAAGACTAAGCATATGAGCATAAGCCTTATCAAGCATATCAGTTATGATCGCCTGCTTTGCCCGGAGCACTGTCTGTCTCTTTTTTAACTCAGATGACGACTTTGCTCTGAACACCCCGGCCTTTTCCGCCTGTGCAAGTTTTTCCGCTGACTCTGCATTCATCTTGTCTACAGTCTTCTTTGCATTTGCAATGATGGAATCAACATTTCTATCGGCCTTGGCACTTATCTCTTCTGCATTCTGTCTGGCTTCCTGGAGAATCTGTTCTACGATTGTTTCCAATCCTGTCATAAAAGTACATCCTCCTCCTTACGAAAATAATTGAGCATGCGCATGAATAGGCGCAGCGCGCGGCGCATGCATATTCGCAAGGGATCTCCCGCCTTAGAACCCCAACCATTCATAATCGCCTCCGGCGATGGCTGGGGCTGCATGGCAGGTTTTTTCCAAAACCTGCCACATATTACGCGGGTCCTCCTTACGAAAATTAAAGTTTAATTCCATTTACAGCGAGTATTGACACCAGAAGTGCAAGGATGGCGTATGTCTCAACCATGGCTGGGAAAAGCATTGCCTTACCAAACTGATCCGGCTTCTTTACTACGATTCCAACCGCTGCAACTGCTGTCTTTCCCTGATGCATTGCTGATACAAGACCTACAACTGCTATAGGCAGACATGCTGCGAGCATCATAAGTCCCTGAGCCACTGTGAGCTCCTTTGGTGTTCCTGAAAGGATTCCAATATTTGAAAGTGCGATGAATCCAACCAGAAGTCCGTAGATACCCTGTGTACCCGGAAGAAGCTGGATAATAAGAACCTTTGCGAATTTGCTTGGATCTTCACTTACTACTCCTGCTGCTGCCTGTCCTGCAACTCCTACTCCATATGCAGATCCCATACCTGCAAGTATAACTGCCAGTGCAGCTCCCACTAATGCCAAAACTGTTCCCATTGTCATAATATTTTCTCCTCCTAAATAATATCTTTATTTCTGTGCCTCAGTGCCATTTACAATGTCCACATACTTTGTGTTCTCCCTGAACGGTTTGAATGGATTACCACCGCCTTCATAGAATTTGCCGAAGAACTCTACATACTGCAGACGGCATGTATGCACGTATGCACCGAGCATGTTTATAGCCAGGTTGAACAGATGTCCAACTATGAATACTAGTATGAACACTACCGCTCCAAATACTCCGTCGCCAGCCATGCTTCCCATCTGATTTATAACCTGTGCGATTACTCCTGTGGCAAGGCCAAGTGCCAGAAGTCTTGAGTATGACAGCAGATCCGACAGCCATCCCGTCAAGTTGTAAATGTCATACAGTCCAAGTGCAAGTCTGAGCACCGGATTCTTGTGATCTCTTCCCGACATGAGCACTATGATCGCAGCTCCAGCTATCGCCAGACCATAGCTTGTAGTCTTCAGCCAATCCGGGAAATTGAACTGCATCTGCGCAATTGATGCAAAAAGCTCTGTCGGCATGAGCATGAGCACAAGCCCTGTTATGAGCATGAACCACGAAAGCACATCACATATAAATGCTTTTACATCTTTCTTCTTAAGACACATATATCCCTTTAAAGCCAGACCTCCAAACAGGTGTATCAATCCAAACAACAGCGAATAAAGCAGCAGCTTCATAGGATTGTCAAGCGGTGCAAACCACACCGGTGCAAATGTCACCTCATGATGAAAGAATGTCCTGGACACTACAGTTATCAGGTCTCCAAAGAAACCGCCAAATAATATTCCCCATATAAGTGTTGATATACCACAGTACATGAACAGCCTCAGCGATTTGGCAAGTGCACTGTCCATCTTCGGGAATTTCTTTATCAGAATAAAGCACGCCAGGAATATGATGAGTCCATATGCCGCATCTGACAGCATCAGTCCGAACAGGAATATATAAAATATCGCCATCGGCGTGGTCGGGTCCATCTCTCCTTTGCCGGGAAGTCCAAACGATTCCAGAACTCCCTCTGCGGATGCAAACATCTTTGGATTCTGTAACTGTACAGGTGCCGTCTCATCATCCGGTACATCACTTATATCTGTCATGACACTGAATTCATCGTTCAGTATCTGTACAACCTTATCTGCATCTCTCGCCAGCACATAACCCGATATGACAAATGTGCTCTTTGACTGAAGCAGACTTCCGAGAACCTGATATTTGTCAGCACGTATCCTGTAATAATCGGCAAGTTCTTTCAGTTTTCCCCGGTCTTCCGCCAGTTCCGTGAGGGCATTTTTTTTGTCCTCTACCCACTGTTCAAATTCCCGTATATCCTCCCTATACTTCTCCGCCTTATCAGCCGGAGTTCTTCTTGAAAAATACGATATCTTCGTAAATCCGTGGGATCTCAATATCTCCTCCACTTCCCCCGATATCGTCTTTAACGCAATGACCACCATACAGGTCTGATCTTTATCTGAACCAATCACACTAACCGTAAATGCCTTTAGTTCAGAATCCTTCTCCTGTATGAGAAGCTCCACCGACGTCTCTGTATATCCCGGAGGCATAGTTCCTATAAGAACCTCCGTCTTTTCCGTCTCAGTGGTATTTATCGGAATGTCCATGTTCATCCATGGAGCAAGTCCTTCTATGGCGATCTGACATTTCACTATGCCCGCTTCACAGCTGGCGATGTCTTTGTTCATCTCCAGTATCTTCTTTACCTTGCGATTGTACTCCAGTCTGTTGTCAATTATGTGCCGGATGTCATCCTTGTCTACTTCCCGTCTTCCTTCGAGACTGGAAAACAGGGACGTCTTCTCTGGAACATACCTGTCGAGTATCTCCAATGCCCCATCTGTGTCCTGCGCACGTTTCTCGTACTTGGCGCGTTGGGTGTTGGTGTTCATCTTCTTAAAGTCATCTGTCTCCTGACTTCCTGTCTCAATCTCCACCATGCCCAGAGCCTGCAGCTTCTCGAGTATCGCCTTTCTCTCACGCTTCATGGCACAGATTGTGATCTTCTTCATAGGAAGTACCGCCATATGTCTACCCCCTTTCTACTTTAATTATTGTTTTGCAGTCACGCCTGCCTGGTCAGCTCAGCAATTATCATATCAATGACAGCTTTCTCCTGCTGCGCGGCTTTTTCCTTGAGGCGTCCAGCCTCCGCAGTCGCCAGATCAATGGCTTTTACAGTCAGCTTGTCCTCTTCCGCTTTCTGCTCAGCCTCAGCATTCTTCATGCCGTCCTTTGCATCTGCCCCGGCAGCTGCTATCATGCCCGCCGCCTCTTTCTTTGCAGCAGCTATCTTATAATCCGCTTCTTCCTTCGCTTTCCTCACTATCTCATCAGCCTGTGATTCCGCATCAGTTATAGCTTTCATAGTCTCCTGCAGCATACTATTCCTCCCTTATATTTACTATGAACTTCAACTTCAGATCATGTTTCCAAAAGCTTCTGTTATATCAGGCACTTTAGCAAATCATCACTTTATATTATTATGTCAAAACTCATGTAGTATTATTTTATAATGATAATGCTGTAATGTAAATAAACATTTTGTAAAGTTTGTACAACCCCCTTGATATTTTTTTATTGTTAATGTACAATGTGACTATGTTGATAATACTTATGTTTATCCATTAATCATTTTTCTTCCTTTTAATTGGTATTTGACCAGATTATTTGAATAATATGACGAATACCATATAAAAAAGAACCCATAGCAGTCTTGACCAAACTGTTATGGGTTCTTTTTATATGGAGCATGCGCATGAAAGGCGCTTACGCGCAGCGCATGCGTACTTCGTAAGGGATCTCCCGCCTTAGGGCGGGTCCTCCTTACGGCATAACTTACGTTCTGCGTGCACTCCGTGCACATCACAAGGAATCCCCCCACCTTAGGGCGGGTCCCCCCTTATGATACTACTCAATCATTCCGATTCTTCTTATGTGGCGCTCGTCGTTTGAGAATGGGGTATCGAGGAAGATGTCTACTATCTTCAGGGCAAGTCCCGGTCCTATAACTCTGGCTCCCATTGCCAGCATATTTGCATCGTTATGCTCTCTTGTCGCCTGTGCTGAGAAACAATCATGACACAGGGCAGCTCTTATTCCCTTAATCTTGTTTGCAGAGATAGATATTCCTATTCCTGTTCCACATATAATAATTCCCCTGTCGCATTCTCCTGATGCAACAGCCTTTGCTGCAGCCTGTCCATATACAGGATAATCCACAGACTCGGTGCTGTAACATCCAAAATTCTTGTACTCAAATCCACGTTCCTCGAGGTGCTTTATAACCTCCTGCATAAGCTCATAACCGCCATGATCACATCCAAGTGCTATCATCTCTTAATCCTCCTGATTATCTATGTTTTTTGATTATTAATATCGATCCTGATATACCCGATCAACTCAGGCCTTTATGATCCTGTGTCCTGCCGCTTTTATCAGACGGTTCATGATGGCATATCCCATATCCCCCTCCTCAAACGACTCACTGTACATGTACTGTGCACCTATGTCATCGCATGTCCGCAGCAGACTGTATAACCCGGCAGACACAGTGATTTCATTCCTCTTCGTTCCAGCGTCAAATACATTTTCACACACACCATCATCATACAGTTTCACATTGTCTGTATCGCATAAAACAGCAGTTTTGTAACCCTCTGCCTTCTTCTCAGCCACAAGACTTCTTATCTTTGCAGCTACATCTTCGCGGCTGCCCTCCACTATTGTGAGCTTGCCCTTAGGTGCATAATGTGTGTATTTCATTCCTGGTGCTTTGGGTCTCAAAGCATTGTTCATACCTGTTATAGCCGGATCTATGGTCACATCTCCAACTATATCTTTTATCATATCCGGGGTGATATAACCAGGTCGCAATATAGTAGGCCTGTCACCAGTCATATCAACTATCGTCGACTCTATTCCTATGCCCACAGCACCACCGTCTATGATCATATCTATCCTGCCATCCATATCCTGCTGCACGTGCTGCGCAGTCGTGGGAGAAGGTCTTCCCGACAGATTGGCGCTGGGTGCTGCTATAAAAACTCCAGATTCCTTTATCAGCCTCATAGCGGAAGGATGTGACGGCATTCTTATCGCAACCGTGTCCAAACCGCCAGTTGTTGTATGCGGAACTATATCCTTTTTGTTCAATATGATCGTAAGTGGTCCCGGCCAGAATGCTTCCATAAGTTTCTTAGTATCATCATTAACTTCTTTCGCAAGTTCATACACGCTAGCTGTATCAGCTATATGAACTATTAAAGGATTATCCGAAGGTCTGCCTTTCGCCGCATATATCTTGTGTGACGCGTCCGGATTCAGCGCATCTCCGCCAAGTCCGTACACTGTCTCCGTAGGAAATGCGACCAGCCCTCCATTCTTCAGGATTCTGGACGCCTCCTCATACATATGATCGTCGTCCACACCAGCCTTTGCAAATATTGTATCCATTATATGTAAACCTCCCACAAAGCTTTACTGTACGCCCATATTTTAGCCCAGCACTGTTACCCTGTCAAATATTTAAATATACTCATTTCTTCTGGCATATCCCCCCACTCCTTACGCATATAAATAAAGCAAATAAATTCTGTTCAGGTACAACCATGAAGCACAATCTCAAACTGTACATATTGATCGCCGCCATTGTCATTGCCGTGGCTGCCCCACCGGTCTTATGTTATCTCTTCATTGTGATTCCAAACGAAAAGCAGACTTTCAAAGGATCCTGTTCACAGATATCTGATAACCGCAGCCAATCAGGATCATCAAATTACAGGAAATCCAGCGACTCAGATGAATCTGAAAACGAAATTTCCCAAGACAGTTCAGACGAAAGCACCCCTTTTGTCATAGTCATAGATCCCGGACATGGAGGATATGATCCGGGCAAGGTGAGTCCTGATGGCATTGCAGAGAAGGATATAAATCTTGCCATATCTGAGAAACTGAAGACCTCACTTTCATCAAATGGGTTCAGTGTACACATGACACGAAGCAACGACTCATCGCTGGGACAGCAGAGCGGCAGCAACCGCAAATCTTCTGATCTGAAAACCAGAATAAGCATTGCAGACAAAAAAAATGCAGACCTGTTCATCAGCATCCATCAAAACAGCTACTCTGCACCAGATGTGCACGGAGCCCAGGTATTTTATTATTCAACCTCCAGAGAAGGCAAAATCCTTGCGGAATGCATTCAGGAACATCTGATATCAGATGCAGATCCTTCCAACCACAGATGTGCAAAAGGCAACTCCGAATATATGGTTCTCACCGAAAATCACTGCACTGCAATCATTGTGGAATGTGGTTTTCTCAGCAACACCGATGAATGTGCAAAACTGACAACCGACGTATACCAGACCGATATTGCAAACGCAATCTGCGACGCAGTAACCGAATGGATAAATTCCACCACATGCAGATAACCAAATCTGTCAGTTTTCCACCTAAAAGGGGCTCCGCAGTGACAGCCGGCGGAGCCCCAAGGTTAAGCATCTTTGATATGTGTGTAACTCTGTGCATAATTAAAACATAATCTATACACTACATTTGATTTAAATTTTTAACCTATAGGCATCCCCCCTTGATAAACTATTTTCCCATATACAGGTGTGCAATGTGAAATGTGTGTTGTGATGTATTAATCCATTCACTTCTGCTTCTGGTATCTTCCATATAAATAAACTGTATTATGGGAATATGTGAGCACCGATCCATTCACTATCTCTGGGAATTGCATCTGAAACGATAAGAATCAGATAGAATTTGTTGAAAAATAAAGAATTGAGCCCGTAACCCCAGGCATCTCAGTTATCATCTCTGAGTATGTTCCGCTCACATCCTCACAATACCCCAATATTGGCATTTTTCCAACCCCTTTTTGGCATGTTTAACGAAATATTCACAGAAATCAACATACTGTATAATTAAGCAATGCACCCGAATACCGAGGCTGCTGCAGTCGCTTAAAAATGTATGAAATTATTGTGAAAATTCCAATAATTTCTCTTTATATTCTATTTACTTGCTTGACAAATGTGGTAAACTATAATACACATTTTAGTACAATCAACTTATTAAAAAGGGGGTCGATTCTATTGAAGATTGAACGATTAAGTGAAAATCAGATAAGATGCACACTCAACAAAGCTGATCTGACTGAGAAACAACTCAAGATCTCAGAGCTGGCATATGGTTCTCAAAAAGCTAAGGAGCTTTTCAAAGATATGCTTCAGCAGGCATCTGTAGAATTAGGCTTTGAAGCAGACGACACTCCGCTTATGATCGAAGCTATTCCTGTATCACCCGACTGCCTGATTCTCATTGTGACCAAAGTTGAGGATCCAGAGGAACTTGATACTCGTTTTTCACGTTTTACCAAAACCAGTGAATATGAAATAGATGACGATGACGACAATGAACCTGAAGAATTTGACGACGATATAGATGACGACAGTGACATCGATGAGAACGGAGCTGTTGCCCACATTGAAATCAGTGGATCCGGTTCTGTACCACAGAGCGTTCGTGATGCCATAGAGGGAATATTTAACACCATATCTGGTCTTGCCGGCTCTGCCGGAGATTTTGCAACGCAGGTTTCCCAGCCAGAAAGCAGCAATTCATCGTCAGATATTGAGAATACACATACTGTTGGATCTCCTAGTGAGAACATGACTTCTCTCTATATATTTGATTCGCTTGACACACTCATAAGCGCATCAAAGCAGGTTGCATCATTTTACTTCAGCAACAACATGTTGTACAAGAATCCAACTGATAACAGATACTATCTTGTCCTTACAAACAGCAGCAACACTACCCAGGAGTTTGTCAGAACATGCAACATACTTGCAGAGTACGGAACAAGTCGCAAATTGACATATGCTATGCCAGCCCATTTCAAAGAACACTTTATCAGTATTATGGCAGACGAAGCCATACAGACGCTTTCAGCGCTGTAAGTCAATAAATGTTCATCACTTTAAGTTTCTTAACAAACCATAAACAAAAGAAGGATCCGAACAATTCGAATCCTTCTTTTTTATTTACTGTTTTATATATCTATGTCATCATTTTCTATAACAGCCTTTGGATTGGTATAGAACAACTCAACCATATAATCTTCGCCGTACTTTCTTTCTATATACTCAGCACATTCTCTGAGATATGGTGCTTTGTCTTCCGAATCCAGAGCATCCGATGCTACAAAATGAACAAGGTCCTCCTTAAGAAGCTTTCTGGCAAAGCTCTTTATATCGTGTCCAAGATCACCCACAACAGCTGCTGCACTTATCTGAATATAAGCGCCAAACTGTATCAGTTCCTCAACCTTGTCCTCATCCTCGTCCAGACATTCATATTGCTCAACATTCGCAACGATAGGTATGTAACCATCCATATTGATATCTCTTATGGCCTCCGATATCGTTTCAAAATCTATATCATATGCAAACCTTATCATCACATACTTACTGTCGGCCATTGAGTCAAGCTGTCCGGATATGATCTTTCGGTGATTCTCGTCATTGTACTCAATCTCTCTTCCAAGGTACACCCTGTAGTCCGGATCTATCCTACCAGCCTCCACGTTAAGCTGCTCCACTATACGGTCCAGCTTGTCGCCGTCAAGTATAGGGTTTTTCTTATTATATGGCGGTGTCGCCACTATCGTCCTTATGCCTTCATCATATGCTATCCGGAGCATTTCTACTGCTTCCCGGAAATTATCCGGTCCATCTTCTACTCCTGGCAGAATATGACAATTTATATCTATAAGCCCAAATGAGTCCTGCCCGGGAGGATTAGTTCCATCTGTCTTCATATCTATCTCCATCCTTTATAGTACACAATACTGATATTCAGCAAGTATACTACTCAGCCTCCTTTTTTGCAAGGTAATCATTGATCTCAAGTTCAAGCTCTGCAGCGTCAAGTCCATGAACTGCTGCCGCCTCCTCCAAAGTCTCACCTGCTGCTGCAAGACAGCCTATACAATGCATTCCCGCTGCCATAAGTATAGCTGCAATTCCTGCATCAACTGCTATAATATCATTTATAAGCATATCCTTACTGATAGTTGTCATTATATAATTCCTCCTTGATAAATCATCTCTTCTCAGCATTCACATTATATTATACCCTATTTTAAATGTCTATCCCTTTTGATATTTATAAAATTTATTTCGCATATTGATGCTTATTGAAAAATATACCTTGTTGATAAATATTATTATTACTTGCTAATTATTGACTTTTGTTTTACAATAAGTCTGTGATTATTTTTACTTTATAAGGAGGAAACAATTATGGCATTCGTTATTGGCGATTCATGTATCGGTTGTGGTTCATGCGCTGGATCATGTCCAGTTGGCGCTATCAGTGATAATGGCGGCGTATTTGTTATCGATGGTTCACAGTGTATCTCATGTGGTGCTTGCGCTGGATCATGTCCAGTTGGTGCTATATCAGAGGAGTAATCAATACCATTCAGGATACTCTGAGGTATCTATGATATAACTTTATACTACAACTAATAAACAAGAGGGTCTGCTTTCGCAGCCCTCTTGTTTTGTTTTCTATTCTTCTACATAAGTATAAAGCACATTGTGGCATTTCACCATCATATCTGTATACTCTTCTCTTGATACAACAATCTCTTTGTTCTCTACAGGATCATAGTACCTGACATCCGCATCATTATAACTTACCACCAGTACATACCGGCCATCATCTATCATAGAAATTACCGGAATACCAGCACTTACATATCCAAGTACCATATCAAGTGAAAGGCCAGTAATATCTATTCCCTGCTTCTTGCCCAGCTCATTTAATGCCGTCACAGGATCATCATATGTCCCAGGCTGATCTTCGTCAACCTGTACGCCCTGATATCTGAGAACCATGTACAGGCAATCCTGCAGTGACGCATCTACAGTACCAGTGCTGCGATGGAAGATTCCAGCAGCTATTGTATTATATTCCTGACTTTCAGTCTGCCTGTATATAACTTCGCCATCACTGGACACCACTATTCCAGATACCGATATAGCATAATTTATTGCATCTCCAGCCACATCATATATCTTGGCAAGGCCAAGATTATCATACACATGATAAGTGACCTTGTCCCTGACAACAGTCATTATCATATCAGATGCTTTCCTGTCAACCTTCTGCTTGGTTATATTCAACGTTGGTACATAACTGAGATAAATATTCGCAGGAACCGTAAAATATAACCTGTCGAATCCTGTTATGGATGCATTGTGTGTCGTCCCAACAGTCGGATTGTTATCATCCTCTTTAAATGTTATAAAATCATCCTTTATCGCAGCAAAACCAGAATCAGTCTTCTCTCCTCTTGTCAGGTATAAAAGATTTGTATCCAGATCCACTTTCATCAGATAACATCCCTGCTTCGCATACTCCTTTATCTGCTGACCATCACTATTCACAATATACAATCTGGATGCGGGTATTATATCTCTGTCTTCCTCGCTGTATCTGGTTCCATCAAATGATGCCGAATCAACATCTACATCTGCATCGTTTATAGCAGACACTCCATACACCATGTCGGAATCCTTGAATCCATAACATACAAGGCACTCTCCCGAATCTGCAGCTATATCGTAGCTCTTACCATCCTTCATATTCATCAGAGTAATTTTCGTATTCTTTGACTGATCATCACTCTCGCCATAAGCCATGACACTCATATCCGCAGAAACCTTCACATCCCTCGATGACAAATTTTCAGCTATATATGACTGTTTGCAGCTCTGAACGTCCACAACATTGACCTTGCCACCCATCATATAATAGAAATTACTGCCATCATAATACGTCAGGCGGGACGTCTCACTCTTCATCGCCTCATAAGGAACATTGCACTCCACAAACATCAGCTCATCAACTTCAAACGAAGCGTAGTCAAATGCATAAAGTCCCACACCAAGCTTGCCCTCATGATCGCCTCTGTTCATATAACCATACACTGCAAACGTCAAATTGCCATCCGCCTCAAAGTTAATAATATTTATATCGTAATTGTCATAGGTATATGAGTCGTTTGTATAGTCGTCCATCCAGAAACTATAAACCATGGTGATTGCACTCTCCGAATAATCGTACATCCAAAGCTGCCCATTTCTGACAAATGCAATCTTCTTGTTGTCCGCCGTATAACGATACTCCACATCATCCGACGACACCATACCTATCTCATATACATTGTTGACGGCATCTATACCATTCTTATCAAAATACTCGTCCACATAACGGTCATAGTTCAACATAGTGATCTTAGGCTCCATCTCAGCACTTTCAGCTTCAGCCTCTCCATCCGACGATTCATCTGTGTCATCTGTCAAATACTCTTCATCCACATAATCGCTCTCTGAATCACCTGCATCACTTACCGGAATTTCTTTATAGCTCAGCTTATAAAATTCCTTAACCGAATACACACTTGTCACATCCTGGTCTGTTATGGACGACATCTTGTATTCCTTTTCAATAACTGCATAGTTCACGTCAATCTCTTTTATAAACGTATTTACAGAACTTATGACTGTCGGTTCAAGTCCATCCCACATAAGATCCGTATAGGCACTTGCCAGATTGACATGCCCCAGTCCAGCTGAATCACTCGGCTGGCTTCCCATATATTCCTGTTTATACGTTCCTATGACAGACTCCGACTCCAGTGCTTTGAAATCAAACGTAGCATCATGAAAATCAGCTGCTGCCTGGAGCAGTTCTGACTCATGGTAGTCATCATTTACCACAACTCTGGTGTAATAATCTGCACTGGAACCATCCCGGCCCTTTACCTTCACAACAAGCATATACTCCATATCTGCTTTGAGATCCATTCTCACATCAATACCAAGCACATCATAACCCTGGCCATTGTCTAACGCATCTATATCTCCTTTTTCAACCAGTGAATCGCCAGATATATTTCTGATCTCATAAGAGTATGAGTCAGCATATTTGCCAGCATTCTCAACCCATACATCTATATGCTTATTGTCATCAATCGGTGTGATGGAGTCCCTCAGCAATGTCAGATCTACATCACTGGTATATCCATGCATACAATTTAGAAGCGAATCTCCATAACCGACATAAGCCAATGGCAGCTCCGCTCCTTTCATCTCTGAAGCCAGATTCTTATAACTTCTATTCTGAAATATATTAACAAAATATACTGTGACAACAAACACAACCGCCATCACAACTATTCTCACAAGTACATTTACTGTTTTCTTCACTAATAAAACCTTCTTCTCAGCCTTCTATGCCTGTCACGCCTCACACAAAACTCATTGCATACAAGCATCTCTATTATATTTCTCATTACACAATTCACACAGCCGGGACCATATGGCACATAAGGTGGATCCTGCGGTGCATCTCCTCCTGCCACCTCCCCAGCCTCAGCCTTATAATCATCAGATATCATACCACTGTCGCTCAGATCATCAAACACTTTTCTGGCAACACGCCTCATCTCTTCTTTGTCAGGATACATAACCAGCATCGGACTGCCTTCATATTCCAGCTTATCACATTCGTCTTCCACGGCCACACTCATCTTCCGTATCTCCTCCGGATACATCTCCTTCATATACTCAATATCCCTGAACAATTCATCTGAACAATCCGTGCCATCCGGCAAAAAAATACCAGATATACCAGCACTATATTTTTCAATATTATCTCTCATCTCTGGAGGGACTGCGTTTTTCAGATTATATATATTGCCCTCCTTTATAAGTCCCCTGATATTCTCGTCGTACGGACTATATGGAATGTACTTAAACTCTTCACTCATACAAATCTCCCTATCTGCATTATTGTGTGTCTATTACATAAGTATGCCGATAGGGAGAAAATGTGAATCCAATCACAATTATATGTGAATGTAACTGTTATTATTTGTCGCCAAATGATATTCCAAGTGTTCGTGCCTCAGCCACGATATCATCGTCAGGCGACACATATTTAAGTTTTCCAGCGCTCTCAGAAAGAGGTATTGCGGTCACCTTATTGTCAAGGAATACAACTAACTTGCCAAAATCCTTTGCCTTTATAAGCTCTGCAGCCTTTGCTCCAAACCTTGATGATATAACTCTGTCATAAGCATCCGGACTTCCGCCTCTTTGAGTATGTCCTGGAATGGCAATTCTGATATCCTGAGTCGTATACGCCTTCAATTTATCTGCGAGCTCATATGCAACTGAAGGATATGGATTGTTGGCTAAAACCTCTTTTCTCTTCTTCTTAGGAAGCTCTGCTACCTCCTTGGTTATGGCTCCTTCTGCAACTGCAACTATCGTAAATCCCTTATTGTCCTTTGTACGTTTATCTATTGCCTTGTAAACCTTCTCTATATCGTAAGGTATCTCAGGAAGCAGTATCACGTCTGCCCCTCCTGCAATTCCAGCGTGAAGTGTTATCCAGCCAACCTTATGACCCATGATCTCCACTATGAATATTCTATTATGAGATGCAGCAGTTGTATGGATGCAGTCTATAGTCTGTGTTGCGATATCAACCGCGCTCTGGAAACCAAATGTCATATCTGTTCCCCAGAGATCATTGTCGATTGTCTTTGGAAGACCAATAACATTGAGTCCCTCCTCGCTGAGCAGGTTAGCTGTCTTCTGTGAACCGTTTCCGCCGAGTACGCACAGGCAATCGAGCTTAAGCTTCTTATATGTCTCTTTCATGGACTTCACTTTGTCAAGTCCATCCTCTGTAGGCTGTCCCATGAGTTTGAAAGGCTGTCTTGAACTTCCAAGAATAGTTCCGCCCTTGTTGATAATGCCAGAGAAATCTGCCGGCTTCATCTTGACATAATTGCCTCTCATAAGGCCCTTATAACCCTCAAGGAAACCATAAATCTCAACCTCGTCAAATAACTCATAGAGTCCCTTTGCTATGCCCCTCATAGTTGCATTCAATGCCTGACAGTCACCGCCACTTGTCAAAAAACCTACTCTTAACATACTCTGCACCTCTTTCTTCTTTATTGTGATTATTATTTTATTAGAGATATACCCTGCCCTCAAGTGCCCTGAGCAGTGTAACCTCATCGATACACTCCAGATCTCCACCCACGGGAACTCCACTTGCAATACGGCTGACCTTTATTCCCGCTGGCTTGACCAGCTTTGATATGTACATCGCCGTAGCTTCACCTTCAGGACCAGATCCTGTAGCTATTATGAGTTCTTCCACATCTTCAGACTGAAGTCTTCTCATGAGCTCTGATATCTTTATATCTGCAGGACCAATTCCAAGCGCAGGATTTATCACTCCGTGAAGCACATGATACACCCCTTGAAACTGTCCTGTTCTCTCATATGCAGCCAGATCCCTGGGAGTCTCAACAACCATTATCAGTTTGTGATCTCTCTCTGGTGAGCTGCATATAGGACATATCTCTCTATCTGTTATGGTATAACAGCAGCTGCAATACTTAATATTCTTCTTCGCACCTACTATGGAATCAGCAAGTGCCAACGCTCTCTCCTCAGGCATACTGATTATATGAAAAGCAAGCCTCTGTGCAGTCTTGGAACCTATTCCAGGCAGTCTTCCCAGCTCCTCTATAAGCCTGTTTACTTCTCCACCGTAGACTTCCATTAGAAAGGCAGGCCTCCAAGTCCCATTCCACCTGAAATCTTACCCATATTGTCGTTATAATCCTCTTCCTGCGCTCTGAGTGCCTCATTCACCGCTGATATAATAAGATCCTCAAGCGTCTCTATATCATCAGGATCCACAACCTCAGGGTCAAGTTTTATTTCCATCAATTCCTTCTTGCCTGATACCTTTGCAGTAACAACTCCGCCGCCAACTGACGATTCGTAAACCTTATCCTCCAGGTTTTTTGTAGCCTCTTCCATCTGCTTCTGCATCTTCTGTGCCTGCTTCATAAGATTGTTCATGTTGCCAGGCATCATTCCTCCTGGAAAACCACCTCTCTTAGCCATTGCAATATCCTCCTTGATTTCTGCTTTTATCTTAATATAATATTATATCTATTTTATCTCAATATTAGAAAAATTTATCATGTTAAGCGTATTTTCTTCCTCCAGCCGTCCGTTATCACTTCGTGAGTTCTTCGTGCACACGACCTCGAAATCTATGCTCTTTCCCATGTACTCCTCTATAACTTCCCTGATGCTGTCCACATTCTCCTGCTTGCTGAAATAAAGCTTCGGAAGCTCATCCTCCACAAGAGGGATCATCAACACAAGCTTTTTATGGTCGTCTGACAGTATGAGTTTAGGTCTTGTCTCCTGATTGTCTCCGTTCCTGACTATATAGTGCTTTGCCGGAACTGACAGTCTGTTCACTATCTCGCCCCAATTGACAACGGCATTCTTAAGATCTTCATAATCGGCCTTTGGCAGATCATTTGCAAGTTTCTCCTGATATGCCTTTATGTTGTCATCACTTATGACCTCCTCACCGGATGAGTTCCTGCCCTGAGCCGAATCTGTGCCCGCCTTATCAACCACCTGTATGCCATTCTTTGCAAGTTCTTCCAACTTATCCTCAAGTATCCTCACACGCTCTATCAGACTTGTTGTATCAATCTCCATCTGAGGTCTGCAAAGCTTTATCACAGCCATCTCAAGGACTATCCTCTTCTGGGTCGAATACTTTATCCTTGCCGCAGTGTCTGAGAATACATTGATAAATCTGATGATGGTGCTCTCATCCATACGTGTCGATATGTCACGGATCTTCTCAAGGTTCTCCTTAGTCATGTCAAGGCGTTCGCCCTCTGCCTGTGACAGTTTGGTGACAAGTATATTTCTAAGGAACCACGTAAACTCATTCACAAATCTTCCAAGTTCACGGCCCTGCCACACCACTTCATCAACCACATCTATGGCACCCTCGACATCATTCGCCAGCACACTTTCAAGCAGCTTTGCAAATGTGTCAATATCCACAGCTCCTATTGTCTCAAGAACATTATCATACGTGAGCTTCTGTCCAAGATTGAAGGCAACACACTGATCTAGTATCGAGAGCGCATCTCTCATGGATCCATCTCCGGACTTGGCAATATAATCTATAGCTTTTCTGTCCGCATCAAGCTTCTCTCTGGCCATAAGTTCCTGCAATCTGTCAGATATGACATCAACCGGTATACGTCTAAAATCATACTTCTGGCATCTTGATGATATTGTTATAGGTATCTTATGTGCCTCAGTCGTTGCAAGAATAAATATTACGTATGACGGCGGCTCCTCCAGCGTCTTAAGCAGCGCATTAAACGCACCCGGAGAAAGCATATGAACCTCATCAATAATATACACTTTATACTTTCCCTCTGTCGGCGGATATGCCACCTCTTCACGTATCTGCCTTATATTATCAACACCGTTGTTTGATGCAGCATCAATCTCTATGACATTAAGAGATGAACCATCAGCTATTGCCCTGCAGCTCGCACATTCATTGCACGGACTTCCATCCACAGGATGCTCACAGTTGCAGGCCTTTGCAAATATCTTGGCTATAGAAGTTTTTCCTGTTCCTCTTGTTCCACAAAACAAAAAGGCATGACCAAGTCTATCATTCTTAATCTGATTCCTAAGAGTGGTAACTATATGATCCTGCCCCTTCACTTCATCAAAAGTATCAGGTCTCCATTTTCTATATAAAGCCATATATGACATTGCTGCTACCTACCTTCTGTATATAAATGTAATTTCATCCAAAGTCATATTCTGCTTTGAGACAAAACTCACACTGACTATTATATCTGAAATTCGGTTTTATATCAATTAGATAAGCAATATTTGAATACGGTATTCCTGTTCACCAATACATATTATATCTCCGTCAGCCAGAAGCCAGGCCTCTCCTTTTGGCAGTCTTATTCCATTTATTACTGTTCCATTTGTGGAACCCATATCCTCCACATATATTTTCTTGCCGTCAGGGTACATATATACATGTTGTCTGCTGATACCTGTATCATTTATAACCACATCAGATACCCTCTCATCTCTGCCTATGATCTTCCCCTCTGGTGTAATGTTCATAGCAAATTCTCCTGCGGATGAGATAAGTTTCACCTGCGGACATACAGAACTTTTTATTACCTCTGTATTCTCACTATACACACAGTTCTTTCCATTTATATTTTTTATAATATCTCGTCTTACATATACATTATTTTCTTTCGCTGCCTCCGGCGGACTCTGCACCTCCTTCTTTCTAAGTTCTATATAGACCAGCAATTCCAAGGACAGCATCGCAAGTATGACCATGAAGAATCTCACGTCCGTGATACCTCCGCCTATCACTATCTGTGACATAAGCATACATATCCCGCCTATCGCCGTAATGCCTATACTCAGAATGACCCGGCGCTGCCATCCACTATTTTCCACCGGGGCAACCGCCGCGCACACCCCCTCCACACTGTCATCTCCAAACACTATATCAAGCATACTGTCTCTTTCCTCAATATCTTCGTGCTTATTGCAGTATTCATTTTCTGGCCTTTTTTCATCCGTTAATTTCAATTTCTGTTCATTGACATATTCATGCATTGCCGATATATCACAATTTGGTGACGTCACCATGCCATATAACTCATACATAAAATCCACAAGTACGGAATTGCTATGATCTGTCTGCCTTATTACATCCTCAACCAGCTTCTTCATCTGTACCCGGATATCTATACCGGTTCCCGGCACATAGATGTAATGAAAGTCATCAGTCAAAGGCGAATAAAATATTTTGTCTGGTGCTATTACCAGATTATCCGGATAAAGCATATATTCTCCCGTCTCTATTATTACATTATATAGAGAGCTCATTAATCCCAATGTTTTTTCCAAAGACAGCACGCCCACATTCATTATATCCCGCAGGCTTCTCATTCCATTTATCTTGCTGTACAAAAGCATCTCACCATTCAACGCCCGAAACTCTGGCTGAATGATGCCATCAACAAAATTATTGTACAGCATATCTGTCTCATAAGAATTCGCAGCTGTCATATCCACCTGGATCACAAAAAATGTATTAATTCCCTCTATCTGATAATAACTCACCATATATCTGCCACCTCCTCAGATTACTGCCAACATTCCTCACTTCCTGTCTTGCCTCCGCACTCTTTGTCATTCTTCCACCGCCATCAAACACAAACATTCCCGGCACCATCTGATCATAACTGACCGATGCCGTAAACTCTCCGGAAACTGCCCCTGCCAATAATCCGAAACCTTCTGTGCCATCAGCTGTAAATTTTGAATCCGCACAGATATTCTCTGAATATATCAGCATTTTCTGCATGTCAGCCTTCATATCTCCATTTATCGAGTCCACTTCATCAGACACTCTGTCCTCGTCCCCATCCAGCATATACTCTTTTCTGCTGTACAGTATCGTATATGCCTCTCCTGTGCTCATCGAATAATTCATTGCCAGGATCAGCATGTTTATGATCACAAACATCATACACACCAATATCGGAGTCAGAAGACACATTTCCACAACTATAGAACCTTTATTACCCATGTTATCCCCCCCTTATCTACCGCACTCTGAACAGGCCGAAAGTCCCGGACAATCTTCCTTTCTGACTCTTCGGACAGTTCTCTTAAGTCCTGAGCACTCAAGCGAATAATGATATCTGTCGCCCTGCGCCGTCACATATATATTGCCACGATTACCATATCTGGCACACAGATGACATGCCGAGAGATTATTGTAATGGCTGTCTAGTTCAGCCTGTGAAATCTGTTTTATCGTAAGCTTTATGTGGTAGCAGCTTCTGGAGGAATGATATACTCTGCCATTTTCAGCCACATATACATATGTTCCATCACTGTCGCCATCTGATTCCTTATCATACCCCAGATAGGCCCTCTGTCTGATTTTTTCATCACAGTCCATATATAGCCGGCCCAGCACAGGAACATCCACTCCAAGCCTGTATACAACCCGCAGATAGATGTGATCATCCTCGAGCTCCGCCTGAATCACATGTAGTCCCGACATACCTTTTTTTATATAATTGTTCACAAGTGTCTCATCATCAATATAGTTCTTAAGTCTGGTTTCTGCTTCCAGAATAGACAGACCATTCTTTAGCACGTTCTGATTCTGTAAAAAGCCTTCACCATCTTCTATCCTTCTCTCCATGTAGCTATATTCAGCCATACTCATGGCCGTCTCATGCAGGCCTTCATACACTATTCCCTTTGCCCTGATACACCCTGCAAGGCAGAATACCGCCCAGAATGCGAACAAAAAAAGCGGCAGTATGATAGATGCCTCCACGCTTGCACTACCCTCATCACCAGCGCCCGAAAACCTGACATTTTCATCCGAAGGAACGGTCTTATATATTCTCCCACCACAGGAATCAGATCTATATAATATTCGGATATGCGCTTGGAGAGGCGTTTTTATTTCACTATTTAACTGTTTCATATGACAGAAGAACATATAACACCTCCCTTCAGATACATGCTCAGTCAATACCCGGCAGACACCCTAAATCCATGTCTGTACCAGCCATCTTCTATCTTCACACCGCTTCCGCTCCAGGCAAATGATGCAAATTTTTTCTCCTGAACCACCTCAACATCAAGAGAAAATCTGTATATCATATTCACCATCTCAAACGACTCATCTTTCTGCGACAGATTGATCTGTATAAGATCTGCCATTCTGTAGTACATATCTCCTGTATTCTCCGCCAGAAGCAATGCCAGATACCCTTTATAGTCAATCGCATCCACGCCATCATAGTCCACAGCGTCCATATCTGTCAGTCTGCCAAGATCTGCAATATCTGTATGCCATGTCTCATTTGTCTTGAAGAACTGCACGCTCTTCCCTGCAAGAAGCACCTTTATATCCACCAGAGTCTCAGCATACGCCCAGCAGCCGAGCAGCAGATATTTTGACGCATGATATGTAACCCCTGGAATAAGCGCCAGAACTGCTGCTATAGGAGCAACCGCTGCCTGCCGCTTTTTATCTTTCATGAGATAAGCAAAATTCACAGGCAGTCTGTGCAGTATCAGCCTGTTTACAACACCTTTCAGATTTGCATAATCATTGTCTTTGCCGCAGATTATATACTCAGCCTCACACTTAACCGGTCTGTTTCTGTGGCTATCAGTATACATATCGAAGTTTTCAAGAGCATAATATATACCATAAAAATTGTCCGACAGCCGGCTTACAATATCGTCACTGTCAGGTTTCAAACGATTCTCAAATTCATCTATATCGTCAAATTCTATATCCTCCCATTCAGCATCGCTGCCTGTTTTTCCATGGGATGGCAGCTCCGGTGTAGTGAAAACATCCCTGGATGGGACCTCTCCTTTAGGAACAACCAGGCCCATAATCCCGCCTGCCGTCGTCTTTTTCAGAGTCTTTCTGGGATCTGTTCCTGTCCAGCTGTCACTGCCATCACTCTGCTCGCCTCTGCCTGCTTCCACCGCCTTTACCGAATCTTCCCCAGCTTTTTTCTCACCCGTTATCAGATCTTTTAGTTTTGTCAGACCATCCTTCTGAGCGTATAGCTTCATATACTCCGTGATCTGATCCTTCATATTCTCACAATCATTGTCAAGCAATCCCCTGCAATCTGCCAGGGCAGACTGTTCAACCTTCATCTCATCTTCCTGTCCATTCTCAAGAGTATATTCCAGATAATCCTGCGCCATTTGCTCCATCTTTCCTTCCCCCTGTCCACCAAATTCTCTGTCCACAGCAAGAAGGTGATATTCCTCAAAAAGCTCTCTGTGATAAGCTGCTTTTACTTCTGCGGCCGCGCCGGCGGCTGCCTCCGCAGCCTTGGCGCGCCCCATACTCACACGGGTCATCTCCACCACCGTGAGCCCCAGCAGAAGCATAGACGTGAGAATAACACACAGAAAAACCGATACCTGTCCATTATCTCTCATATGTTTCCTCCTAATATATCTTCTTTGCACTCTTGTTTATTGAGTTCCATATATTGTTCACAAGACTTGTTATCTGCTTTTTGAAAACTATGCACATAGCGATAAGCACCACCATAATCAATATAACCTCAACAACTCCCATTCCTGACTCGTCATCCATAAAATCTGTCCATCTCTTCATAAATTATTCCTCCTAAAAATTCATTATTGCCGGCGATATAACTATCACCATCACTATCCCAAGCAACACTATCATTGGGAAAAGCAGCTTTGTGCCTGCTTCCTCCCCTTTCTTCTTAGCCATCTCTTTTTTTGTCAAAAGAGCACTCTGTTCCTCCTCTGCCATCATCACAATTATGTCTTTTGTACCCTTTCTAATATTCTGCGCAAGCAGAGACATAAGTTTTATGTATACCGGAAGATTTATTCTATGTCCCATATTGCAATAAGCATCACTTTCAGACACACCGGATCTGATCTCATTGAGTGTATATCTCACCTCTTTTACAAGCGGATCTTCCACATCTCCAGATACACTTTCATGAATTTTTCCCGCAATGCCGCGTTTATTTTTTTGAGTTTTTACCACCCCAGGACTGACAGAATCCCTTTTACTGCACGTCTGCGCTATCCTCTCAAATGCATTCTTTACAGTTATCCCCGCTCCGAGATACAACGTAAGCTTATCCACAAGCTCCGGGTACGCCAGCATAAGTTGTTCGCTCCTGTACTTCTCTCTATTTCTTACCTGCACTCTTCCGCGGACACATATACATATCATGGCAAACACGCCAAGCACAAGTATCGCCGTCCACTGGCCACCGTCCCCTTTCTCCGTTACAGCATAGCCATCTATCTTCCTTGGCAATTCTATCTCTCTGCTGGAACTGTTTTCCTTCTGAGTATTCAGTACGTATTCAGAAATCAGCTTTACAGCCCTTTCTGTGACTGTGAGCTCAGCCCCCAGAACATGCAGCGGATATGTTCTCTCCACACTCTTCCCACCACATTCCAATGACGCTGTAAGCTCAACTATAAGGTTCATCTCTTCATCTTCATTTTTAACAGTTCCATCAGTCTCAACTATCTCGCTGTCACTGCTGCTCCAGTCAACATCAAGTCCCAGATCATCAAGCCTTGATATAAGATTCAGATTACTCCGCACCTCATCTGCACTGCTGTTTTCCCCCAGATAACAGGCATCTATCTCTTCAAATGCTCTGTCAAATACACTTTCAATCTCGTTCTCAGGATACTCTACCGGTATGACTTCCACACTAAATGCTGTAGAATCTTCCCCGATCTCTGTCTCAAGCTCCATCACCACACTATCTGCTCCATATCCAGGTCTATTCAAAACCACAGTTCCAGAACCCATCAGACGACTTATCAGCATGATCGCCACTATCACAAGAAAAACTCCCGCAGTCATAACCACTCTCTTTATAATTCCGCAATAGAATTTCCTGCACTCATCTCTTGCTGCAGCATCAGTACACACCTCAAGTCTTTTAATCCTGCGGCTCATATTCTCTGTGTCAAAAAATTTTCCTAAAACTCTGTATATTTTTTCTGCTAGTCTGTCAAACATACAAGTCCACCTCTCACACATTAATATTTATGATCTTCCATCCCCACAGGATCGTCACCACTATAAGTCCAAGACATACCGTCATCAGAGCAGCTCCTGGTATATTGCCATATAACACATCCATGTATCCCGGATTACACACCCTGAGATACAGGATGATCACAAACGGCATGGCAGACATGATATTTTGTTCAAGCCTCTTTGCTGTGAGCATAGTATCTATCTCATCTTCCACCTCAATCCGTTCTTCCATATTCTGAACCATCTTCTTCATCATACGTATAAGGTTGCCTCCTGAACGCTTTGCCACCACCACTATATTGGCAAATTCCTCTATATCCTTCACCTGTGATCTCTTCGCCAAATCTCCAAGCAGCACATCAACATCCGAGTTTATCTCCAAACCTTTCAGGACAATCATCAATTCTTTCTCTATGTACGAACTCCCCTGATACATACCCGAAAGTTCCTGATACACTGGCACAAATGCACTTTCTATAGAATATCCGGCAGCCATATTGGCAGACAGCGACAGGAGCATCTCCTTAAACTCCCTGTTGAGTTTCCTCTGTATCTGTCTGCATCTCAACGATGAATATTTCCTGAAAGCCACCAATATCCCCGGCATCAGCAATATACCAGGATATATGCTGTTATAAAATAGCAAAGATAAAATCGCTGCAGCTGCCGCATATAACACAACCAGCATAAATATCTCTTTCTTACTCACACTGTACCTGCTATAGTCCCTGGACTCTCTCAATGGCCATCACTCCCCTCCACACTGTCTCTGGTCACATGTATAAGACCGGCTGAGAGCAGCTTGGAAATACTGTTAAGATCATTAATCTTCCTTAGAGTCCCCTCTATTCTTCCGTTATTTACACCAGTCTCATAAAACTCATACAATTTATTCATCACATATTCACCTCCCTGTAAGCCAACAACCTCACTTATCTCTATACATCTTCTTGATTTATCCCGCAGACGTCCAAGTTGTATGATTATATCTACCGCCGAAGCTATCTGTTGACGTATCGCCGAAATCGGCATATCAGCGCCCATCAAAACCATCGTCTCCAGTCTCGTGAGCATATCCCGGCTGGAATTTGCATGTCCTGTTGATATACTTCCATCATGTCCAGTATTCATAGCCGAAAGCATATCGATCGCCGCTGCATCTCTTACTTCTCCGACGATAATCCTGTTCGGTCTCATTCTGAGGCTTGCCTTTATCAGATCTCTTATCGTAACCGCATTATCACCTTCAACATTTGCCTCTCTGGCCTCGAGCCTGACCAGGTTGTCAATTCCTTTGATCTGCAATTCTGCAGAATCCTCTATGGTCACTATCCTCTCATCCTTCGGAATAAATTCAGACAAGGCATTTAGAAACGTAGTCTTACCGGCTCCAGTCCCTCCGGATATGATAATATTGTATCCAGCCCGGACAAGCCCGGATAAGAACTCTGCAACCTCCGGTGTTATGGAACCAAGTGCCAGCAGTCTCTCAACCGTCATACCCTCCTTCGGGAATTTTCTTATGGTCATCACGCTCCCAGAGAGGCTCACTGGAGGCATCACGACATTCACTCTGGAACCATCGGCAAGTCTGGCATCCACTATCGGCGATGCTTCATTTACCAGCCTGTTACATCCTGCAACTATATGCTGTATAACCGATTTCAGTCTTTCCTCGCTCTCAAATTCCTTATCATATCTGAACAGCCTGCCAGCCCGTTCTATAAAAATATTGTCATAGCCATTTATCATAATCTCGGTAACAGTCTCGTCATCCAAAAGTTCTGACAACACATCAAGTCTTCTGAGACTATTGAACAGCTCCCGTTTGATTTCTAATTTATCTCTGACGCTCAGTTTTCCTGCTGCATCGTATTCAAGAATACATCTGTCGATCATCTCACCGACCTTCTCGTCCTTGATATCACCAGTCATGTCAATATCCTGCATAACCCGGGATCTTATTATCTGTCTGCACTCTCCATCCATATTCATCTATTCATCTCGTTTTCTATAAATCTGATCATCTGAGCGCTTCCAGGTGTCGCTGCAGGCACCGACACTTTCCGCATGCGGCAAAGCAGCTTTCCAAGTTCAGCCCGCCTAAGCGTTTCCTCAAATGCTTTCACTTTTGCTGACGAAATCTCATCATCTAACACCGGAACCAGCACCTCATCAAATGCCGTGAGTATTGTCAGGTCTTTCAAAACTGCCTGCCCAATGTCAAATGCCACCGTGGTATACCTTCCCCATTCGCGCATCTGACTGATCATCCACCGGACATCATCCGTATCAAGTTCCATTGCATCAATATAAGACTTCAGATATCCCGCCACACTGTATTTCCCAAGATCCACTGTCAGTCTGCTCATATAATCTGTAAACTCACAGGATCTCTGCTTTGCAAGATATATCATATTGGACAGAGCATCGGCATCATCCTGATAAGAACCATACTCCTCCATGCCTATGTACAATCCGCCTCTGACATCATCATTCATGCAAAGACTCACCGCCAGCGTTGTCTTGCCACATCTTCCAAGAGGAGAGATAACTCCATATGTTCGAAACAGATTTCTGCTGCTTTGAATTTCCTTAACATCTATATATCCAAGAATAGAAGATATAAGTTCGGACACTCTGGAATATTTTAATATCATTCCACAATCATTCTCATCCCTCTTACTCCTTGACAAGATCAGCATCTTCGCAGAAAGTCCAAGTCCATCTGTGAGCTTATTTTCCATCACATCTTTCGTCTTTACCTGCGGCAGTCCACCACCTGCGGTTTCGGAAGCAGCCACTGTTTCACCGCCTGCCAACGCACAAACAGTCTGCTCTGCCACCTTCTCATCCACGACCAGGATATCAAGGTGTCTTTCAGACATATACTCACAAAGCTCCTCCAGCGTAGAAAATGCCAATGCGAACATCGGATTATCTCTGTCTGAATTTATATGATTCATAAGACTTATCATATAAGACTTATCTTCGTCATATATGCCAACTTTATGTTGTTCTATCGTATCACCCCCATATACATATCATCACATAGCACATTACGCCGCACATTATAGCGACTGAAAAATGTACTCTTTTCTTCATAACTCTTCTGTCAAACTTCTTTTCTGGTAAACCTTTACGATTCGTAATTGATAATAAAAATTCTTTTAAAAGAAAAAATAAAGATATAACTCCCCCGGCCAAAAAGGAGTAAATCATCACCCTGACAACATCTGTTCCAACAAATGTACCGGCAACGGCAAACAACTTTATATCGCCTGCACCCAGGGCTCTCATAAGAAATAATACATACAGGATCAGAACAGGAATAACACTTCCTGAAACACTGACAAGCAATCCCTGACCGAATCCATGCATCCATGCAGATATGATCATACCCTGCATCAATCCTATGGCTATCAGCCTGTTTGGAATCCGCCAATCCCGCAGATCCTGAACGACCGCCGCACTCACCGTGGCGATCAACGGTATCAAATAAATAATTCTCTCTATCCTCCCTTCTCTCTTGAGTGGTAAGACACACGATACACCCCGGCAAAGACTTTGTAAAGGGGCTATTTCATAAACAAATTTTTATAAAATTGCAAATTATAATTCCTGTATAATCAAGTTTTACAGACACGAAAAAAGGATGTACAGTCACGCATCCTGTACATCCCTTTTATACTTCATATTTTCTTGCATTCCAAAATAACTATCAAAAAAACATCTCAATTTTGTATAGTCAAATTATAATCTATGTATAGTCAGATTTAATAATTATGACTGCTTTCTAGCCGCCATAGACGCCTCCAGATTCTGGATTTCACCCCTGCTGATTGCTATGCTCTCCTGCAGAATCTTGATATCTCCAAACGCTTTCTCAAGTTCCTGTGGTGGATTATCCTTATACTTCTCATAGAAATATCTTCCAATCTCCACCATATTCTTATCGATCATCTGCTGTTCATTATTGATCTTGTTATTCAGTTTTGCTTTCTGTGCCGCATCCTTAGTCTCATCCACAGCATTATTTGCGAATTTCTTTGTCTTAGTAAACACATCCTGAAAAAAATCTGACATAAATAAAACCTCCTATTATTCACTATCTGCACTGATATTATATTTATATATACAAAAAATCGGGGATTATGCCGTTGTGCATTCATCCCCGATCTTTATATACATTCACACTTATTCTTCTATGTATTTGTTAAGTGTATCAACCACATCGTTGAGATTATACGGCTTGGCAATGTAATCATCAAGCTGGTTCTCAAGGATCCTCTCCTTATCTCCAAACATCGCTCTGGCTGTAACTGCTATGATTGGAAGTCTCTTCCTCTTCTCCTTGCGCTCAATCTCTCTGATCTCCTGAGTAGCTGCTATACCATCCATGACTGGCATCTGCACATCAAACAAAGCCGCATCATATACTTTAGATTTGAACAGTTCCACAGCCTTCTGACCGTTCTCAGCTATATCGTATGAAAATCCTGCCATACCCAGAAGTTTTCCGATTACCTGCTGGTTTACAGGCTCATCCTCTGCAACAAGAATCCTGGCCTTGCTGTGTGCATTTATAGAGAACACAGCTGGTTCTTCTTTCTCCTGAAGGAATTCATCTGCTGCCTCTGCCCCTTTGATAACCTTAAGTGGTATCTCAACAATGAATGTTGATCCTATATCTTCCTTACTCTGGACAGTTATGTTACCGCCCATAAGCTCTACAATCTGCTTTGTGATTACAAGTCCAAGTCCCGATCCGCCATATTTTCTTGTATCTGATGCATCAACCTGACTGAATCTTATAAACAGCTTACTCATGTTTGCCTCTGAAATACCTATACCAGTATCAGCGACCGCCATTCTGATCTTGATCTTGTTCTCCCCGTCATCCATGGAAGCAATCTTAACTCTGACACTTCCCTCAGATGTGAACTTGATTGCATTAGACAAAAGGCAATTGAGTACCTGCTGTATTCTCTGTCCATCACCTCGTACAAGCTTTGGTATGTTGCTGCCAAATGAACAGTCGAGCTGAAGTCCCTTGTTCGTTGCAATAGGAACCTGTGCAGCAACGGTATCCTCGATAGCTGTTCTTATATCAAATGTCTCCTCCTTGATCTTGTACTTACCAGCCTCAAGTTTGCTTATGTCAAGAATATCATTTATAAGTCTGAGCAGTGTATCTGCGCAGTTCTTAGCTGTTATAAGGTTATCTCTGTAGTCAGCCTGAAGGTCCTCGGCCATAAGAGTGAGCTGGAGCATTCCGAGAATGCCGTTGATAGGCGTTCTGATCTCATGGCTCATGTTAGCAAGGAACTCAGCCTGAGTCTTGTATGCCGCATTCGCATCAACGATAGCCTTGCTGAGTTTCTCCTCAGTCTCCTTCTGCTTTGTCACATCAATGACAACCATGTTGATGTAATCAGCCTCCGACTTGTACATAACCGTGTTGAAAACCTTCTGAAGTGACTCCATAGTGATCTCAACATCCATCAGGTCTCCCTCTTTTGTACCTGAATTGTTGTATGCGGTGAACCAGGCATTGATATCCTGAAGCACCTCTATCTTACTCTCCTTCAATATCTTGTCTGTGTAATCTGACACATCAAGTTTGAAGTATTCTCCGAATATCTCATTCGCATCTACTATCTCATAACTTGTTCCATTCACTGGATCGTTGATGATCCTCGCCTGAGCAAATCCAATAGGAAGGTTCATGAACAGCTTCTTATACTTGTCTGACTTTCCCGAAGAACCAGAGCCTCCGCCTCCAAACGAAAGCATAACCAGCACAGCTACTACCGCTGCAAGAATTCCGCAAATGATAGCTCCCACACCTATCTTTGCAATTCCGAGCACACCTGCAAGCAAAGCCAGAACAGCCATGGCTACCGCAAGTGGCTTAATCCCAATTTCCTTAATCTTGTCCATTAATGCACCTCTGTTTCTATTAATATTGAGTCTCATAGCATAGCCCAGCTATGCAAAACCACATAGATACATTATATTATAAATAATTATCAAGGTCAACGCTCACACAGTTTTTTATGCTAAAATATAGACAATTTTTTTATTGTATTTTGTATAAAATGAACTATCTTTTTATTCGATGATTTTTTCATTCTCGTTATTCTGCTTATTTTTACGGATCTTCTCCGCATATGCTATAGCCGCTTCCATCCTGGATCTGTCACTCTCAAAATCATATTCGTCGTCTTCTGTCTGATCTTCTGCAGAATCCTTCTCCAAGCTTGCTCTATCTTCATCAATCTCCTGGCTTGCTCTATCTTCATCAATCTCCAGACTTGTACTATCATCACACTCCATATTTTTCTCTTGCTGCTTCACCTTAGAGGCTTTTCCCCTTCTGCTCTGAAGCAACGCAAATATCAGCCATGCAGCAAATGTCAGTATAAGTCCGGTCTTGAGTCCAACAGGAAAATATTTAAATTCTACAGTGTGGTCTCCCGCCTTCAGATCCAGTGCTATGAATGCACCGGCAACAGTCTGGATATCCGTCTTTTCGCCATCAACATATGCTGTCCAGCCGGCATCATAAGGTATCGACGTGAACATAAGCCCGTCTTCCTGAACAGAGATATGCCCTTTCACATATCCATCCTCAAATCTGCTCACATTCAGCTGCTCATTCGACCATCTCGCATACGCCTGGGAAAATGCGTCAGAATTGAGAGTTGCAATCGTCAGTCTGGCAGATGTATTTTCAGGAACCCCATCCGAGAAGTAATACTCAACTCCAACCTTGGCACCTCTGGAGAGGTGGCCTACATGGTAAGTCTGATACTGAAGTCTCTCATAATTTTGCTCTACACCATCGACATATATCCTTATCTTTGTTATGCCGTTGCAGTTTGCTATGATATACAGATCATTCTGCTCGTCTGTTATCTCAAAATTCAGCTCAAAACTGTGTATACCCGGAGTTATATCTGACAAACCATAATACTCACTGAATGGGTTATCCTTAGTTATCGTTATGTCGTTCTCCGAACCACTCACCTCAGGGTAGAGCTGGCTAAACGTTCCTGCCACGCCTGTGGATTTCTCCACAAAATTATTTATGCTGTCAAACATGTTTGAGGCGTCAGATGTCCACTCCTTAAGACTGTCATCTACCATAAATCCAAGCTTCAACGCCTTCTCATTCTGATATATGTCAACACCGTCAACTGTATCGACATAATTCATATCATGGGACATGTACTCTCCCGGTCTCCTGAACACATATCTGATTCCCAACACAGCATTTGACACGGAATTGGCTCCGTCATACAGAAACTCATTCGCACCGGTATAGAACCCAAGTCCATGCATGGCATTTACCAGATCATTTGATACCGTTGAACCAAACAGGCTCACCCCATGCATATTGTAGTATGTTGATTCATCCACAACCTCTGTCGCCATCAGCTCCGTCCTGTAGGCAAACGGATCCGTCTTCACAGAATCTATCGCCGCACGCATGCTCTTATCCCAGCTATAGTAATCCGGAATATTCACTGTCCCATTGCTCTCATAGCCCTTTGCGCCGCTGTACACTATCTCAGTCATGCATAAAATGGCAAGAACTACAGAAACCACAAATCTGGCCTTCTCCTTTGTGAGCGACAGGAGTATCACAGCCACAGAGTAAACACCAAACAGAACCCATGTATATATGAGAACCGTTCTGTCAAGCTGAATATTCTTGTCTGCATACACAAGAAAGCCAAATGCAGCCGCAATCCCGACCACAGTTCCGACAATCTGTGACCTGTCAATTTTCACCAAAGCCTCATATCCCATTGACAGAATGACAAATATAAACAGGAACGAAAATCTATTCGGTATGCCGTACTGGTCATGGAATCCATGCCATATATAATTTAGCAGTGTATTATTGAAACTCACCATAAGAAATGCAAGTATTATGAGGTTCTTGAGTTTCTCATACCATTTAATCTTTGTATTGAAGATGTATACACCAACCAGCAGTACTGCAAATGTGCCACAGTATACATTCAGTCCCCCGTCAAAATTCTGGCTTTTTATCGGTTCTGTCAGTATGAACATCTGCTTTATCATATCCCAGATGCTGCCATACCATTCAGACTCAGGAAAAACTCTTGTCGCCGACGCAGTTGTATTTATCCCGAGATATGCCGGGATAAGAAGGAACGCAGCCATAGCCGCAGCGAGCACGGATGTGCCTGCAAATCTCAATGTATCCTCTGCCATCTTAAATATATTCTTGTGATTTGTCAGGACGAACTGGATCACGAGGAACAGACATATCATGAAACATATGTAATAGTTGCACAGCAGGCCATAGAACAGGCTGATCGTATACAACTTGTAATTGCTGCCATCCTCTGTCATCTGCTCAAATCCCTGCATGATGAGTGGAAAGATGAGTATACAGTCCATCCACATCAGATTCCACGAATATCCTATGACATAATTGCTGAGTGCATATGCCAGTGCAAATGGTATGATGAAGAGATTATTCTTATCCTTGCATTTATATCCAAGGTAGCTCGCCATGGTCATTCCGGAGAGTGCGATCTTCAGGCTTATGAGAAGGCACATAGCTATATAGATGTGATCCTTGCTGAAAAGCACTATGATGAAATTGAGCGGACATGACATATAGTAGGCAATGATAGCCAGCAGATTGCTTCCCATTCCTATATTCCACGTATAAAACAGGCTTCCCTCATTTGTCAGTTTGTCCTGATAGTCTGAAAAGAATGGAAGATACTGGTGAAGACTGTCAACCATGGTCAGACTGTGACCGCCAAATGGCCCTATCTCTCCCACAACCCACACTGCCGCCATAAAAACAGCAGGGATGGCAAAACATATTACCATGACATAGTTGTCAGTCATAATGTCCTTTATCGGCCTCTTATCCTTCCTGAAGACAAAACATTTGCTGAATATGTAATTAATGACAAGGACAACCACCTGAATGACCACCTTTGATACAAGTTCATTGTATCTGAACGAATCACACAAGAGATTTGTTCCAACCACCTCGACGAGCATGGCAAACAGACGCATACCGACAAAGGAAACAAACTCCCTGATGATCTGCGCCACTGTTTTCCTGTCTTCTGATATAAATACATAAAATCCATTTGCAAAATAGGCAAATACAATGGCGAGCATGATAGCTATCACATTCGCCTCGCTCCTCGACAGATTCGTCAGTAGTCTGAGAACAAAAAATGATACAAAATTGACAGCGGTTGTAAGCCCTCCCGCTATCACGTATCTGACCATTTCTTTTTCCATAAGTTCTTTGATCTTGTTTATATACTTATTCATAATTACGTCCTGTTTCCTTATATACCCTCGTTCTTAGATACGCATTAAGCCAGAGACACCGTTTTTCGGGGCGATATCTCTGACTTATGCCATTAATTCCACTATCAATCATATATAACAAATATATATTGTCAATGATAGTTACATATTCTTAAATTTTCTCTATTTGAAGCTTGCTATAAGATATATAAGTGGTGAGTTCCAATATATCGTTACTTCGTTACATGAATAGCTCTGTGCGTTGTCCGCATAACACTTTTCACCTGGGAGTCCCGACAAAACTGCCACTGCATATGCATCCTCAAGATTTGCATTAGCACCGCCTACCAGCATTCCCGGCATAGACTTATCCAGAACCTGCGACGGTCTGTGGTGCGTATGAAGTGGTGAACGTGTACCGTAACCTGTCACATAGCAGTAGCTGACCGCATTTCTTCCAAGCAGATAGTTGAGCTGATCCGCTGCATAATCTATATATGAATCATCTCCGAGAACCTTTGACGCCATGAGAAGAAGCATTCCGTTGTCAGCAACAACCATATTGCTTCCCCAGACGTAATTGCCATCAACTGTCACTCCGCTGCTGCTCTTTGCATAATTCTTCACAAGATCTGCCACACCATTCTTAAGTATCTCTTTCTCAGCATCGCAGTCCTTTACATTCACACAGTAATCATATACGCCATAGTAGCCCACATCAGCCCAGCCAAGACCATACTTAACTTTTGATCCATCTACTGCACTCTTTACATAATCGTTGTATGTCTCATCTCCTGTTGCGATGTACAGTTCAACCGCAGCCCAGAAATACTCATCTCCATCATTTGAATCAGGATACTCTCCTGTCACGATATTTCCGACATTTTTAAATCCGGCATCGCCTTCATGTGCCTTTAGATATGTCCACGCTTTCTGTGCAGCCGCAAGGCACTTGGCAGCAAAGTCAGCATCAAAATCCTTGTATACAACGGAAGCCTTCGCCATAACAGCAGCAAAATCGCCCGTCGCTGTGTTCGATATAGGTGATATAAAAAGCTGCGCTGTCTCATCAACTGCAAGAACAGTCTCAGGGAACACCTCACATGTCACTTTGTGGTATACACCTCCCGATACAGCATCCTGCATCTTGAGCATCCAGTCAAGCTCATATCTTGCCTCGTCAAGGATATCCGGAACACCGTTTCCACTCTCAGGTATTCCTATAGAATCATCCTTTGTTACCTCCGGCACATCCTGGTATGAGAGAAGAAGATCCTGAACAGTCTTCGCACCAGGAACCACATAACGGCCATAATCTCCGGCATCATGCCAGCCTCCTGTCACATCAAGGGCAGTATCTGTTCCGTACACAACAGCTGATCCGGTATGACATGCCTTATGGCTAAAGTCTGCTGATACACTCTCATCGAGATCTGTTCCGCATCGCTGGTTGTACAGCATGAGAACCACATCCTTATACATATCTGAATATATGTCATCCCCGATCACAAATTCAAATGACTCTGCACCGGTATCAAGAGCTATCTTATATGTTCCGGCAGTCTTCACATCGCTAAAATCCACAAGTGCATATTTCTCACGGATCGCACTGTCGTAATCCCTGCTTCCAATGTCGCCTTCCTTCACCGACTTGCCCGTACTCACATCGATCACCTGATACTTTGTGGCATCCTGGTCTGTGACAGTGGCGATCTTCTTTGCATCTGTCTTGTAACCTACCTGATTTATATTCACAGCATGAGATTCCGGAAGTCCCTCTACGCTCTGTGCATTTGACACATCAACAGCCTTGAGCACTATGTTGTCAAAGTATACCTTGTGCGGCTCACTGTCATCACCTATATTCTCAAAATGTCCCAGATTCATACACAGTCTTGGTGCAGGATCGGACGCCTCACTCATGGTAAACTGATTGGATATGTGTTGCGTCTCTGTTCCAATAGTTATGTCATCCATAACATATGCATGATAATCACCACCATTTATCTGAATCCTGTACTGAAGTCCACGTTCTACCGTGCTGTGTACATCAAATGACAGCTCATACTCACAGCCCTCATACAGCTCAAATCCGTCATAATATATCTGATTTGCGTAATCAAGAGTACCTGTTCCCTGCACATCAAGGCAGAGCTCGCCGTTCTCTGCAGAGAGGGTTGACGTACCTCCGTTGGAGTATGTATGACACTCATCCTCTTCATTGTCATCGAAATTCAGTTCAAATATAGTGTCGCCCGCTTTTACACTAACCGCCTCTTTCTCAGCCTCTGTAGTACTCTCAGTTGTCTCAGCCTCAGTGCTTTCTGTCTCATCCAAGCTGCCTGCCTCGGTCGCTTCCGTTGAACCGGTCGTCTCAGATGTACCTTCATCCTTCTTGTCGCCACAGCCAGCAAGCATGGACATCCCCATCATCGCAGCCATCGTGAGCGCAAGTATCTTCTTCATTCTCGCCATATTAACCCTCCATATACCTTATTATCTCCTGAAATGCCAAATGTCCGCCAAATATATCCAGAGCACTTCCTATCGTCACATCGATCTTGTCTCTTCCGAGAGTCCTGAGCTGCTCAAGATCATCAAACGAGGCAACACCACCCGCATATGTCATCGGCAGCTTTCCCCATCTTCCGAGCAGATCAGCTATACTTGTCTCTATACCAGACGCCTTACCCTCAACATCCACCGCATGGATAAGATACTCATCACAATGATCTGCAAGTTCATCCAGAGTTTCCTGATTCACTATGACATTGGTGAATTTCTGCCATCTGTCAGTGACAATATAATACTCACCATCCTTCTTCCTGCAGGACAGGTCCAGAACAAGATGCTCTCTGCCGACAGCGTGTTCAAGATCTCTCAGGTTGTCGTAATTGATCTCGCCATTTCTGAACACAAACGATGTGGCTATAACATGAGATGCTCCCATATCTATGAATGTCTCCGCATTCCCCACATTTATGCCACCGCCTATCTGCAATCCTCCCGGATACGCCGAAAGCGCCAGCTTCGCCTGCCTTAAATCAGCCTCATAATACTCGCTGGATGCAGGATTTAGCAATATGATATGCCCGCCGGACAAACCATACTTTTTGTATAGCTCAGCAAAAAAGTCTCCTTCTTTCTGTGACACAAAATTCTCCTCGGCCACATCTCCCTCATCACGAAGGCTTCCTCCAACTATCTGCTTCACCTGTCCATTGTGTATATCAATGCATGGTCTGAATCTCATCCGTCCATCTCCCATCGGCTTTTCTATATTTGTGCTTCATTTGCCCATATAACAGCTATTCTACCATACAAATTGCGATTATGACACAATAAATAGATTAACCACGCAAATCTTTATTTGATTACAGTCCCATAAGGCTTTACAATGGATATATATTGCGAAAGGATGGGGACAACCATGAATTATTCACTAAAAGCAGAACTGGACAACTGTTACTCATTTGCCGATTCACTTGACAACGACGGATACGGTGCACGCCAGAAGGCTGGCATAAAGACAAGGGAGATGCTCCAGTTTGACCTGCTTCAGTTTCTTGCATATTTATCAAGTTCAGATACATCGGAGCTCTCACTCCAGATAAGATTTGTAAGAGAATATCTGAACCAGCATTTTACCACAGAACGTTTTAGAAATTTCAAATACGAAAGAACCATGGGGGACTTTGCCAATAAGCCGCCAAGATCTCTGACATACTTTGTACAAGGGGATCTGCTCCGCGCCAAATCCAACCCCCAGACCGTATACCGTTCAAGGGATTACATACGCATGTTCAAGCTTATGGGGCAGGAATTCATAGCCTGCAACAATATCACAAATGATGACGAGATAGCACATCTTACAGGCTACTGCCTGATGCTTGACAAATATCTCAAGTCTATGAACCTGTATGCCAATGATCCAAGTCCGCTTCTGGACAAATACAATGCACTTCCTAAAACTGCGGCTGCGGACAAGGCGTCCAGCAAAGCCTCTGCACAAAGCACTGCATCCGAGCAGATCAAGGATGTAGACGCACTGCTTGAGGAGCTAAACTCAATGACAGGCCTTGAGAGCGTAAAAAAAGATATAACAAACCTTGTGAACCTCCTGAAGATCAAAAAACTCCGTGAGGAAAATGGAATGAAGCAGCCTTCAGTCTCGCTGCACCTTGTATTTTCAGGCAATCCTGGAACAGGAAAGACTACAGTTGCAAGACTGCTGGCAAACATATACAAAGGACTCGGCGTCCTGTCAAAAGGACAGCTGGTCGAGGTCGACCGAGGCGGACTTGTAGTTGGATACATTGGCCAGACTGCAGTTAAGACTAACGAAGTCATAGAGTCGGCACTGGGCGGAATACTTTTTATTGATGAGGCATACACCTTAACCGCCGGAAAAGGCGAAAACGATTTTGGTCAGGAGGCTGTGGATACCCTGCTCAAAGCCATGGAAGATCACAGGGACGACCTCATAGTGATCGTTGCAGGCTACCCGGATCTCATGGAACAGTTCCTGAGCTCCAATCCAGGGCTGAGATCCAGATTCAACAAATTCATCACATTTGATGACTACACTGGCGATGAACTCATGTCGATATTTGAAAGCATGTGCAGCAAGCAGGAATACAAACTAGATGATGCCGCCCGCGATTACGCAAAGAAATATTGGACAGATAAAGCAGCCCACCACGATAATACATTTGCAAATGCAAGAGAGGTTCGTAACTTTATGGAATCAGCTATATCAAGACAGGCCACAAGAATCGTGTCCATGGAGAACATCGACGTTGCCACTCTTGAGACACTTATAAAAGATGACCTCATTTCATAATTATGCAAAGATTAGCCATTTAGCCTGAAATCAATACATTTGTTTATACAATTTTTATTGTATCTATAGAGACTAAACTATTATAATAAAAAAAAGGACTGTAGTTATTACTATCCTGTATCAGATAAAGAGAGGTATTTTATTTTGAACACGTCAACACAAATAGACAATCCTATTATGAATTTTCTCACAACCGTATGCGACATAGTTATACTACATTTTTTATGGCTGCTCACTTCACTGCCAATTCTCACTATAGGTGCATCGACCACGGCACTTTACTATACCACCATGAAATGTATCAGGAACGGTCATGGCGGGATCGTTAAAATGTTTTTCAAGAGCTTTAAAGAGAATTTCAAACAGGCAACGGGTATAGGAATACTAGTGCTGGTCGCTGGTTTTATATGTAGTTTTGATATATACTACGCAGTGCGAATGAACCAGAGAGGTATGCTGATCATATTCACTATTATGTCAATCATATATCTGTTCACAGTACTATATGTATTTCCACTTCAGGCACAGTTTGAGAATACAATAAAAGCAACTATAAAAAATGCATTTCTCCTATCGATAAAGAACCTTCCGTGGACACTGCTGATGGCCGCCATAACAGCAGCCATAATTGTAGCCTGCTATTTCAGCTCAGCTTTTCTCGGAATCATGCTTATATGTGCAGCAGGACTTCACGCATATCTCTGCTCCCTCATATTAGTACATCTGTTCAGGGAATATATGCCAGAGGAAGAGGACAAACCTGATGAAGATTTTCATTTAGCAGACAGCGAAGACGAAACCAAAGCTGACTAGATCACCTTCCCTTTCCTACACATACAGTTGAATAATACACATGTTGTGCGCCGGCTTTTCTCAGAAGACCGGCGCATACGTCTATAGTGACACCGGTTGTATATATATCATCTATGAGCAATATGTTGTTATGCCCCGGATACAGCCGTCCAATTGTCATTGATTCCTTTATGTTATTTGCCCTCTGAATATTGTCCAATGTCTTCTGCGGTGATGTGTATTCTTTCCTGATCAGAATGTCATCAAGAACCGGAAGTCCCAGAAGCTTCGAAACTTTATCAGCTAGTATCTGTGCCTGATTATATCCCCTGGATTTCAGTTTTCTCCTGTGGACTGGCACGTAAGCAATCCCATCCATACGGTATCTTCCAACATACGGGCGCACTTTCTCCGCCATCTCTCTTCCGTAGAAATCGCAATATTCTCTTTTATTGTGGTATTTTATCGCCAGGACGCTGGCTTTGACAGGCTCCTCATAATTGAACACCGGGAAGCCTCTATCGAAATTTCTGACGTGTCTCTCACAGTCATAACATAGTTCCTGCTCTTCCGTATCCACCTCTTTACCGCATTTCATGCACAAAGGGCCGGTCACATATGGGAGAGCCTTATGCTTGCCGCATATCAGCCCTCCGCCAAACGGGACCACCGCATCACACAGTGCGCACCTTCTCGGATACAGAAGATCCATACATATATCCTTTATCAAATCATATCCCCCCAAAAAGTCTAAGCCTCAGCTATATCCACCAGCCTGTCCGCAAAAGTAGTATATCGCTTCTGCTCATCCTCGTTATCTATCATATGGTTTACAAGACCGATATTGCCGACGACTACAACACTCAGCTTTGCCCTTGTGACAGCCGTGTACAGCAGATTCCTGTTCAGAAGTTTCGGCGGACACTTGAGAAGCGGTATGACAACTACAGGATATTCACTTCCCTGAGACTTGTGTATAGTTATCGCAAATGCATGCTCAAGCTCGTCAAGCTGGCTGTACGGATATTCGGTGACTCTGCCGTCGTCAAACTCCACAACCAGTTTCTGATCATAATCATCCACGCTTGTCACAAATCCTATATCACCGTTGAACACACCGACACCTTCGTCGGCCGCATATCTTCCTGAAGGAGCCATGATCTTCCATTCCTGCTTGTAGTTGTTCTTGACCTGCATGACTTTATCGCCCTGTCTGAATATCACATCACCTCTGTCATGCTCAGGTTTCCCAGCATTTCCCGGATTCAGCACCTCCTGAAGCTGCCTGTTCAGATTCTCAACACCCAGATCATATTTTCTCATAGGTGTCAGCACCTGTATATCTGTCGAAGCAACCTTAAAATATGCAGGAAGCTGTCTAGTCAACAGGACCTTAAGTTCAGCTATAATGTCATTGTATCCATTCCTCGGAACGAAGAAAAAATCATTGCTCTTATTCTTAATCTCGATATGGATTCCATCATTTATCTTGTGAGCATTGCCTATTATGTCGCTGTCCTCTCCCTGTCTGTATATCCTGTCAAGAACCGACACGCTGAATACTCCTGAAGCTATTATGTCCTTGAGCACATTTCCCGGTCCAACAGACGGAAGCTGGTTGGAATCGCCCACCAATACCAGTCTGGTTCCCGGAACTATAGCTTTCAGCAGGCTGTAAAAAATCCCGCTGTCGACCATCGACATCTCATCTATGATGATAACATCTGCTTCGAGAGGATTCCCCTCATTCCTCGCAAATGTATAAGCTGCCGTCTCATCGCCTTCCATGCCGCCAGTAAGTTCAAGCATTCTATGTATAGTCTGAGCAGCATAACCCGTTGCCTCAGTGATTCTCTTTGCAGCCCTTCCTGTCGGCGCAGCCAAAACTATCTTCATACTGAAGCTCTCATATATCTTGATCAGAACATTGATGATGGTAGTCTTTCCTGTACCCGGTCCTCCAGTGATCACCGCAACGCCGTGATCCACCGCATTCCTTATGGCTGCTTTCTGTGAATCTGCCAGTTCCATGTGTTCTTTCTTCTCAACAGTCTGAACAACCTTGTCTATCTTCAGCTTTGCTTTCGAAAAATCTATGTTCAGCTCATTCAGAAGCCTTGCAGAATTCAGTTCCGTGTAATAATTGGGTGCCGCATATACAGCGTTCACCACGACATCGCCACTCTCCACATCGGGATCTTCTTCACAAACTCCGCCAGATACTGTATCTACAAAATTCGTATTACCTCTGTCCCGTATCTCTTTGATAATTATCTTTCCCGCAACACTGAGTTCAAGTATCTGGTTACATATAGACATCTCAAGTTCAGGATCATATGGCATATACTCGTTAATAAGAAGAGAATATGTCTTGTCCACCAGCATCTTCTGTGGAAGATACATGTGTCCCAATCTGTTAGCCCCAAGAAGTGCATACATGACAGCTGCCCTTATCCTGAAATCGGAATCACGGCCTATCCCCAGTCTGTCTGCTATCTCATCCGCTGTCCTGAATCCTACACCAGCTATATCCTCTGCCAGCCTGTAAGGATTAGTCCTGACTATATCGTACACCTCATCTCCATACTCGTTGTATATCCTGACAGCAAGACTTACCGGTATGCTGAGCCCTGTCAGAAACATGAGAGCATCCTGCATGTCCTTTTTTTCATTATAGGATATGGCTATCTCCCTTGCCTTCCGCTCAGATATGCCCTTAATCTCCGCAAGACGTTCCGGTTCCTCCTCAATGATCCTTAAAGAGTCCATCTTAAATTTTTTGACTATCCTCTTAGCAAGAGCCTCGCCAACACCTTTTATGATTCCTGATCCCAGATACTTCTCTACACTTAATATATCCTCCGGCATCTTAATCTCACAGGATGTAAACTTAAACTGAAGATCATAGGCAGGATGCTCCACGTATTCGCCTTCTGCCGAAACATATATACCCTCGGCAACTCCGTGAAGATTCCCCACAAAAATATCTTCGCCGTCCTCGCCCTCAACGGCGAAGACGGCGTATCCATTGTCTTCATTCTTATATATTACTTTCTCTACGTAGCCTTCTCTAACCAAACTTTGTCTCCTTTGTATGGACAATGTTAATTCTTTTTCTCACTCAGAAGCTCTATATACTTACCTGTACCTATAGCAACTGCGCGAAGCGGATCCTCGGCTGTCATGGTCGTGATTCCAGTCTTCTCCTCAAGCAGTTCCTCAAGTCCATGGAGCAAAGCACCACCGCCTGTCAGAACTATTCCTCTGTCTGCTATATCTGCTGCCAGTTCAGGTGGGGTTCTCTCGAGAACAGAATGAACAGCTTCGCAAATCTGTGCAGCCGGCTCTCTAAGCGCTTCCTCAGTCTCATCTGATGTGACTGTAACCGTCTTTGGAAGTCCCGTTACCAGGTTTCTTCCTCTTATATCCAGAGTTATATTCTCAGGACGTCTGTAACATGTACCTATCTTGATCTTGATCTCCTCGGCTGTCCTCTCTCCTATGAGAAGGTTGTGCTTCTTTCTCATAAATCTGACAACCGCCTCATCAAAATCATCACCGGCAACCTTTATAGATGCACTGACAACAGGTCCGCCGAGGGAGATAACCGCTATATCACTTGTACCTCCACCTATATCAACAATCATGTTGCCACATGGTCTGTATATATCTATACCAGCTCCTATCGCAGCAGCCACAGGCTCCTCTATGATAGAAACATCTCTTGCGCCGGCAGCATATGTCGCATCCTCTACCGCTTTCTTCTCCACCTCAGTCACCTGAGAAGGAACACATACACTTATCCTAGGACGTCTTCCAAAATAACTTCTTCCAACCGCCTTCTGGATAAAATACTTCAGCATCTTCTCTGTTATTGTATAATCAGAGATTACGCCCTGTCTTAAGGGTCTGATGGCCACTATATTGCCCGGCGTTCTTCCAAGCATAAGCCGTGCCTCTTCACCTATTGCAACTATCTTATTCGTATCTCTGTCATATGCCACTACCGAAGGCTCCTTGAGAACAACGCCCTTGCCTTTCACATACACCAATATACTGGCTGTACCTAAATCTATACCAATATCTGCACTTGCCATCACAAGTCTCCCTTCTATTCTTTCACGTCTCTTAATATTACAAGAGATGCCTTGCTGCCGTCAAGCCATTTCATGCTTACTTCTGTCAGATCCATTATCTTATCCAGACTTCTGATGTAACTTCTCCAATTGACTTCTTTACGTTCCTTGCCAATGTGCTGGTCAGGTCCAGCCATGATCTTATACTTATCTCTCAGATTTTCTATAAGCATCTTACTGTCCTTATCTGTGAAATCATATCCCAGCATATCGTTCAGCGCCTTATTGGAGAACAGAACTCTTCCGGTGTCAGCCTCCCTAATAAATATACCCTCTTCCATATAGTTATATGTATCAAGGAGTATGTTGTTTATCGTCTTGACGCTGTCGTCACTTTCTATCTTTTCAAGACAGCACCTGAGGATCTCTGAAGTCTGCTTTGAAAACTCTATCTCTTCCCTGGTCCAAATTTTGTCTGCGGCAGTATTCGCAAGCACAAATACGGCGCCATTCCTGCCATTCACATAAACCGGCACAGCAAGGAAACTCTTGACTGAACTGCCAGAAAGGATCTTTCTCGCTGCATCATCTATATGTTTTGCATCTATCAAAAGAAATCCCTTGTCTGCCATCTGGCTTGATCCCTGGGAGTTCTGCCACGACCTGAACTTCATATTCGCACGCTGCCATTCTGATACATACTCCTCAGCGGACATGCTCTGATTCTTTGACCAGAGATACTCACAATCCAGATCTCCAGATTCATCTCTCACATAAAGTGCTGCTACATCCGCGTTAAGGCCTTCTCCAACCTGCGATATAGCATCATTTATGACCTGTTGCTGACTCTTATCCGAATTGTTCAGAACATCAACCAGGAGCTTCTGCCACTGCACCTTTGTCTCCATCATTATCTCAAGTGATTTTGCTCTTATCGCTTCCTTTGCAAGAACATTGGAATTAAATGCATACTCAGAAAATATCCTGCCAAGCTGCCACTGTATTTTATACACGCTTTCCATCTTCTTGCCTGCTTCCTCATCATATGAACAACATATCCATGTTGCCACATGTTTACCATCGATCATGATTGGAGCACCACATATCATACTGCCTGCAATGTCATCATCCATCTCCATCATAACAGGCACATTGTTGCGGAGTATGACCTCGTTAAGCTTCATATATATCTGCTTATACTGTGGCTTCTCAAACATATCATAGAAATATCCCATATGCTTCTGTGGACCAGCAGGCTCAACAAGCTTCTTGCCCACAGGGTCAATAATCGTAGTATACAGACTCGTCAGCATCGAAAAAGCCTTGGTTATCATAGACCATTTCTGTGTATCTATCTGTCCCTTCTCATCAACAGACTGTAGATTAGCCTTCATGATATAAGAAAGCTTGTCATCAAACTCCTTCTTGGCCTTCTCCACGCTGTTCTCAAGTTTCTTCTTCTCTGTTATATCAGAGATAAAATATTCCACTGTATATGTATTCTCCGCAGCCTGGGTTATGGAGCTCTGAGACTTAACCCAGATAATTTCACCTCGGTCATTAACAATTCTGAACTCTTCTTCATAATCCCTGTCATCGCGTTTCATAGCGCTCTTCACATTGGCAAAAACCCTGCTTCTGTCTTTCGGGTGTATATAATCCTCCACAAGCCTGTCACCAAGCTTTATGGCATCCACGTTCAGCCCCATCTGCTTTGCATTCGGAGTGATATATTTGAATTTTGGATGGCCGTTTTCGTACTGCTGCACCATGACGAAACTTTTAATCTTCGACATGGCCGATAATATGAACTCCGCCTGATCCTCATCATATCCTGTCTCCCTGTCCTTTATAAACAGAAGCTCTATACCGTCCACATCACCATCTGATGTCCTGACTATATGGCACTTCAGACGCATCTTGTTGATATCCCTTTGAGCGGATATTATACGTATCTCCATCTCAAAATCATCCATATCCGTGTTCTGCGCCTTATATAACTGTCCTATCAGCATGTCATAATCACTCTTAGGGAGGAGATCACTCAGGCTTACAAGTCCACTGTAAAAATTACCGTCTGTATAACCATACTCAGATATGTTCTTTGACACATATCTTGTTCTCCACACACCCTCTGGTCTGTAAAGATACAAAGCTATAACACCTATATGATTCACTATTCTCTCAAGGCTCACACTTCCTATGTTCACATCGGATCTGAGCTCAAACAGCACCATATACGCCTTCTTGTCGCCATATTCAAACTGATTCACAAATCCACTGACTATATATCTGTCTTTGTCATTCACGATAAGCCCCAGCCTGTGCCATATAATAGCTTTCTTCTCCTCAAGTGTCGGCCAGAACTCATCACTAACCATGAATTTGTCCGGTTCCATTCTGAGTAACTCGACAGAATCACCTATGATCTTAACCGCTGCATTATTGATGCTAAGCACTTCTCCGTCCTCGCAGAAGACAACTGCCGGATACTCTACAATTCCCAGAAAATCTGAATAACTGCTTAGTTTATTTATCTCCATGTACATCTCTCCATATCGCTGTTATTATTAAATATTATACCCCTTGTATATAAACCCCCTTAATACACATAAAACTTTTCTATGCAATCATAGAAAAGTTTCATGCTGCAACGCAGACTTCACATCTCATGCTCCGCGTTGTCCATATATCCTACTGCTTTGAATCCTCCGGATCACTTACCATAGCTGTAGCCTCACTCTTAAGACCTGTGAACGCCTTGTCTGCAACTTCCTTTGTCGAAGCACATGCAGCAACAACGCTGTCAAGCGATGACAGCAGATCTGACATATATCTGCTGACGCTCTCACACTCCTTTTTAACATTGCCTCTGAGTCTTGTAGCGTCATCTGTAGCTGCGCTTCTTGTGTTTGCAGCATCTCTCTGAGCCTCTTCTCTCATCACCTTGCACTCATAAGCTGTCTTGGCAGAAAGTGCCTCAGCATCAGCATGTGACTTGTTTCTTGTCTTCTCAGCCTCAGCATACGCCTCATCCTTAAGGGTGTTGCACTTGTTCTCTGTCTGATCGTACATCTGCTGACACTGGATCTCTGTATCTGTCTGAAGCTTTGTACATCTGTCCCTCACTTCCGTCTCATAAGCTTCCAGCTCTGCAGTAACTGTATTCTTCTTATCAGTACACTCCTTCTCTGTCTGGGCGATAAGCGCATCTGCGCTCTCACGGGCCTCGAGAAGTGTTCTGGAAATGGACTCATATCTTCCTGCATTCTCAAGCTCTCTCTGCTTATAGGCATTGATCTGCTCCTTGAGCGATTCGAGCTCGCTCTCCTGCTCTGAATTGGTCTTCTTCAATGTATCTATAGTCTTGGAAGACTCAGTCATATTGACCTCTCTCATAGTCTTGAGACTGAGGACAGCCTCGCTGAGCTTGTTGACATTGGCCTTGAGTTCCTCAACTTCTTTGTTATGTTTTTCTTTCAATTCATCAATATAATAATCAACGGATGCTTTGTCATATCCTCCAAATTTTACAGTTTTCAATGACCCTACTCTATCATCTGTTATTTCCTCTACCTGCTTTGCCATGACTTTACCTCCAAAATCTGATCGTGTGTAAATATTCGTCTTATAATACCCTCTCCATCTGACCACATAATTATCCCTTAGTCAGACCTCGCCAAGTGTTCATATTATATCACACATCCCCCCCTAAGCAAAGTATTTTTACCCTTAATGTATTTTAATTAAACGATTTCAACGTTTATGATTACAAACAGACTTTTTTATGCTATATTGTTTATGCTGTCATCGGATCTCATAATAATGTATCCGGGGCGGAATTTACCTTTAGAAGTTATACCACGGAGGATTATCTATAGATGAAACGACATTTGAAATTCAGCTCAAAAATATTGATTTGGGGACTCGTATCCGCACTTATGATGACTTCCCTCACGGGCTGTCTTCACCGCAAGAAAACAGCATATCAGGATTACATGAAGAACATACTGGACGTGAACTACAAGGGAGATTTTGACGGATATGTAAAGGATAATGACGGAACAGAAGAAGATGCATCCGTCATGTATAGTGATACCATTGATTATCTTGCAGACCAGCTCATAAACCACTACTCACTGAACAACGCCGAGTCAGATGATGTGAATGCTATATTTGACGAAACAGCCAAAGTCATATACTCCAAATCCAAATATGAAGTGTCCAAGGCATACAAGAACGGCGACGACTACTATGTAGATGTCACCGTCTACCCTATGAACATATTGAACCAGGCTTTTGACGATGTGTTCTCATACATCGACGAGTACAACAAGAAGATCTCAGCCGGTGATTTCAACAATACGGCTAAGGAAGATTATGAGAAGGAGTTTGCACAGGGCATCGCTGACATACTCCAGGAAAAGTCATCGAACATGGACTACCTGAACCCGATCGTTGTATCTGTAAAGATTGTTGATGACGGCGACTACTACAGTGCCGATGCCGCAGGCATCTCGCAGATCGACGCATCCATGCTTGCCATAGAGGGATCATCAGGAAGCAGCTCTTTGGATTCAGATTCAGACTCAGATTCCGGAAGCGATGAGGACGGTTCAGACAACAGCGGTGAATCCGACATCACCGCAGGCGAAGATGACAGCAACGAAAGTGACTCGGAGTAAAATAAAAAATGCGGCTGTTCAGCAATGCTGAGCAACCGCATTTTTTATTTTACTCTTCGCCCGGTTAAGATCGTAAATCTGTTTTTCTGTAAGATGATCTTTTTAAAGCATCCACTCAACAAATCCCAGACTTTCTCCTATTTCTCTTTGAAAGTGAACTCCTCATTCGCAAGCTTAAATCTGATACCGTCTATGAGCAGCATATCTGTTCCACTGCTTATAATCTTACCGCCGAGATAAGTGTGGTTCGTGGACTTGTTATCTCTCAGATAATACACACCATTGACATTGATAATATATGCATGTCTGCGGCTGACTGAGTTGTTGTCAGTAACCTGATAATCAACACCTTGAGTTGACTTTCCTATACAGAATATCGGCTTGTTGATCTTTATCCTCTCACCTGTTCTGGTTCTGATAATGACAGGACCGCTCTTGCTACGATTATTGGCGGTAAGCACTGTTGTCGAATCATCATCATTATCGTCAAATCCTATATCATTCGATGAGAAATCCTTCACCTCTTTGGCAAGTTTGAACGCAGATGTCTGAGCCTGATACGGTGTCTCAGGCACTTCTACTTTGGCCATGTTCACCTCGCTGACACCTGCTGCCTTCATCAGTTCCTGTTCATCCTCCGGATGTGCTATATTGTCATTCTTCAGATCAGTTACAAACTTATAAAACTCGGATAAATAAAATGTCTGATTGTGATCAAAATACTTGATAAGCTCGTAGCCAGCATCAGATGCTTTCTTGTTGGCAAACTTCATATGAGATATCAAATCTCTTATGAACTTCTCCATGTTGCATCTGTCCATAGGCTTATCTATCGGCAGAAAAATAAGCTGTACAGCCATATTCTGGAAATCAATATACATATATCCCCTGTTGAGGATAACCTTGCCAATAGACAGGTCGTTCGCTTTCATATACATCAGCTGATCCGCTATGCTAAATATCAGATCTGTCAGTTCATCCTTGTGGATCTTCTTTTCAAGAAACTGATTCATAGTAGTCATAGCCGGAATAGAATATGTAAGTGCCCTCTGCCCATCTATATATTCTTCATGGCAGAAAGTATTGTTGCCCACAAACGGAACATTATACAGTTCTACCTCATTATGAAGAACCTCAACATCATCCTCAATCTTAAAGTACAATTTGTACTCATCACACAAATACATCTTATCACTCATAAAAAACCCTCCGAATTTTGTCGCACGATACCCATGTATAACCCCGGAGTCAATTATTCTACAGTAACTGACTTTGCCAGATTACGTGGCTTATCGACATCCAACCCTTTTGCGTCAGATGTGTAATACGCAATGAGCTGCAGAATGACCGCAGTAGAAAATGCCGTGAACAATCCATCCTGCTCCGGGATGGAAATGTGTTTATCACACACATCCTTATCATCATAGTTCTCATCCATGCTGACAAGAATGACATAAGCACCTCTCGCCTTCACCTCGCGTATATTGGAAATCATCTTTCCGTATACAGATCCCTGTGTTGCCAACGCTATGACCGGAACATTCTCAGTTATGAGTGCAATCGTTCCGTGCTTAAGTTCTCCCGCAGCATATGCCTCAGCGTGAACATACGAAATCTCCTTCAGCTTCAGTGCTCCTTCAAGGGAAAGTGTGTAGTCAAGTCCCCTTCCAATAAAGAATGCATCTGGAGCCATCTTTATATAATTAGCAACTGTCTTTACTTCATCAGCCTGCTTCAAAGTCTCCTCAATAACCGGAATAACTCCCAGAAGCTGTCTTATAAATTCTTTTGCCCTGTCCTCTGAATAGATACCCTTCACATAACCTATCCTGCATCCTATGAGGTACATAGCCGCCATCTGAACCGAATATGCTTTGGTACTGGCAACCGCAATCTCTGGGCCAGCATGAGTGTACAGAACATAATCACTCTCACGCGCTATAGTCGATCCCTTCACATTCACTATAGACAGAACTTTTGATCCACATCTTCTGGCCAGTCTAAGGGCCTCCAGAGTGTCTATCGTCTCACCAGACTGTGATGTAACTATAACGAGAGTTTTTTCATTTATAAGTGGTTCCTTATATCTGAATTCTGATGCTATCTCAACATTTACAGGAATCTTCAGTTCCTTCTCTATCATGGCCTTGCCAACCATACCTGCATGCATCGCTGTTCCGCATGCCACAACTGTGATGTTCTCAAGGTTCTTAAACACATCATCATCAATTCCATCCTCCGCAAAATCAGGAAGTGAATTCACAATTCTAGGTGTTATGGTATTCCTGAGAGCCTCCGGCTGCTCGTAGATCTCCTTCAGCATAAAATGCGGATATCCGCCTTTCTGAGCTGCTGTTATATCCCATGTGATCTTGAGCATATCTGGCAAAACCACGTTCCCCTTCATATCTTCTACTTTGATTCCCTCTCTTGAAAGAGTGAGTATATGGTACTCAGGTACTACAAAGTAATCCTGCGAAAATGATATTATTGCTGTAAGATCAGATGCTATGATAGAACCTTCGCCAGTTGCGGAGGCAACCATAGGACTGACATTTCTTACTGCATATATCTTGCCAGGTCTGTCTGCAAACATAATGCATAGTGCAAATGATCCGGCAATCGCCTTTACAGCCTTTCTTATAGCATCGATGGGATTGCCATCATAAAGCGTATCAAGAAGTGCTGCTACAACTTCTGAATCTGTCTCGGACACAAGCTTATCTGCCAGTCCGTACTCTCTGATAATGTCACCATAGTTCTCTATGATGCCGTTATGTATCAGAGCAACATTGCCACACTTGTGTGGGTGTGCGTTCACATCTGTAACGCCGCCGTGAGTAGCCCATCTCGTATGTCCAATTCCGCATGTTGACTTATATACATCGTCGTCTCCGCTGCACATAGCCCTGAGATCCTCAACTCTTCCGGCTTTCTTTCTGATCGTGAGTGTATCATCATCTCCTGCCAGTGCGATTCCTGCACTGTCATATCCTCTGTACTCAAGTCTTGCCAGTCCATCTATAAGAATATCTCTGGCCGGCTTCGTTCCTACATATCCTATGATTCCACACATATTAAATTATTCTCCTTTCGGCTTATACCACCTGATCCGCTTTTGAAGCTTTTTATATAATATGAACTATACGGACTAAGTGGTTCATCTGGTCATGAATCTTTGTTTTGAAGTTACCCTCATATTTGGATATCATGTGCGCATCCAGATACTGCGTGAAGGCATCCGCCGAATATTCGATAACCTTCAACCTCGTTATCCCTGAAAGCAAAAGCCCAGGGGGCATGGCGCTAAGATTTCTAAATCTTTCCAAGGGCGCACTCCTCCCATCTGTACACCTGTCAAAATTCTATCATGAATCACCTGATAAATCAATGCACAAAGGCTTTTACGCACCAATCTTTGTAAAAAGTGAGGGAATCACCAGCAAGGTCTAAGCCGATACAGCCAGCCGCAGTGATCCCCTCATTTATTATTCTTTCAAGCCGCATATACACGTGCGTTTTTCATATATAATTCCGGCTATATATTTAACTGATAAAACATCCGCCAGGGAAATCTTTCTCAGTTGTGAGCAGTGACAGATTGCCATCAGGATCCTCTGCGCACAGAAGCATGCCCTCTGAGATAACTCCTGCAAGCTTACAAGGCTTAAGATTGACTATAGCTACAACCTTCTTGCCAACCATATCATCGGCAGAATATGTTCCCTTGATTCCCGACACGATCTGTTTCACATTGTTCTTGCCAAAGCTCACCTGTGAACAGAGGAGCTTTCTGGAGTTTGGAACTTCCTCACATGCAACAATCTCACCGATCATGAGCTGCATCTTCTGAAACTCCTCAATACTTATCTCCTGCTTGTCTACCACATCAGGATTTGCCTTGAGAGCCTGAACCTTTGCCTCGGCAATCTTGATCTTCTTGGTCTCAGCAGAATTCTCCTTCTCTTCCTTCTGCTTCTTTGCCTGCTCATACATGGATTCCTTCTCCACCGGAGCAAATTCAGCAACCTTAGCCATAACCTCCTTCACATCGAGACGTGCAAAGAGTATCTCTGGCTGCTCGGTCACTTTATTTCCTGACTTGTAAAGACCAAACCTGCCAAGCTCTGTCACCTTTCTCTTCTCGGTGTTGAGCTGTGCCATGATCTTCTCAGTTGTCTCTGGCATATATGGCTCAAGGAGTGTTGCACCTATAACGATACTCTCAACAAGATTGTACAGAACTGTGTTCAGTCTGTCCTTCTTGTCCTCCTCCTTTGCAAGTGCCCAAGGCATAGTCTCATCTATATACTTATTGCATCTCTTGAACAGTGCAAATATCTCTGTGATCGCATCTGCAACCTTCAGCTTGTCCATACACTCTGCGACCTTATATCTGCAGTCCATAACGACCTTCTTCAGATCCTCATCAACAGGCTCTGTGACATTTGTGTTGGTCACAACACCGCCGAAATACTTGTTGGACATTGAGATTGTTCTGTTGACAAGATTTCCAAGCGTGTTCGCAAGCTCTGAGTTGAGTCTCTCAACCATGAGCTCCCATGAGATAACACCATCATTCTCAAATGGCATCTCGTGAAGCACGAAGAATCTTACAGCATCAACGCCAAACAGGTTGACCATGTCATCTGCATACATTACGTTGCCCTTTGACTTACTCATCTTGCCGTCACTCTGGATCAGCCATGGATGGCCAAATACCTGCTTTGGAAGCGGAAGTCCAAGTGCCATCAGTATAATAGGCCAGTAAATAGTGTGGAATCTAAGAATATCCTTGCCGATCAGATGAAGATCTGCAGGCCAGTACTTATAGAACTTCTCATCACTCTGACCATCCACATCATAACCAAGGCCTGTAATATAGTTAGTCAGGGCATCAACCCAGACATATACAATGTGCTTTGGATCAAAGTCAACAGGTATTCCCCACTTAAATGATGTTCTTGATACACACAGATCCTGAAGTCCCGGCTTTAAGAAGTTGTTCACCATCTCATTACGTCTTGACTCAGGCTGTATAAACTCAGGATGCTGCTCGATATGCTTCATGAGCTTGTCCTGATATTTGCTCATCTTGAAGAAGTACGCCTCCTCCTTTGCCTCCTGGACAGGTCTTCCACAGTCCGGACACTTGCCATCTACGAGCTGTCCGTCTGTAAAGAATGACTCACAAGGTGTGCAGTACTTTCCTACATAATGTCCCTTATATATATCTCCCTGATCGTACAGCTTCTTGAATATCTTCTGTACCTGTTTCTCATGATAATCATCTGTTGTACGGATAAACTTATCATATGAAGTATTCATGAGATCCCATATTCTCTTGATCTCACCTGCTGTCTCATCCACAAATTCCTTTGGTGTCTGCATGTTCTCAAAAGCCTTGTTCTCAATCTTCTGTCCATGCTCATCTGTTCCGGTCATGAATCTTACGTCATAACCTGCGAATCTCTTATACCTTGCAATGCTGTCAGCCAACACGATCTCGTAGGTGTTGCCTATATGAGGTTTACCTGATGCATATGCAATGGCGGTTGTAATATAATACGGTTTTTTTGCCATTTCAAAACCCTCCTTGATAAAACTACAAACACAAATGAAATGTCTGCGCTATTCCTCGGCATCCAATGTGCCAGATAACAAAAATTATATGCCTTTTTTGTGCATATTGTCAATATGAGGCTTAAGTTTTTAAACTTCATCCCAAAAACTATGAGAAACACGCTTCGCGAGTTTCTCAAGTTATCGCAGCAGTCGCCAAGGTCTCGTGCAAGCACGGACTTTGGCTCGTTGCTCGCATAAATAAAACACCTTGGAGTTTACATTCCAAGGTGCAAAAAACATTTTAATATTGATCAAATTAAATCAGACCGTGAGCTCTATTATATGCGTTACAAATCTTATTAGAATTCTTAATTAAGATGTGCATGGCAACAAATGGTCCAATACCACATATCAACATACCAAATATCAGCCACATGAGAACTGTTGTACCATTCTCAGTTATTACAATGCCATACCTAGGTGCATTGCCCGCAAGTCTGTTTCCAATTTTGTAGTACCATACCCAAGCATAAATTCCGCATGTTATAAAAGAAAGAATTATAAATGCCGCAACACCAGATGTCTTTTCTCCATCTCCATCACATGCTATGTTTACATCATGAGCCATTTTATACAGGAAATAATAGCCATAAATTCCAAAAGTGATAATAGAGAGCAAGATATATGAAAGAAGTCCTCTGTCATCTTTGAGTCGCTCTCCAGCATAAGCCGGGATGTTTCCAGGATTGTTAGAATAATTCATGCCATTCTGATAATTCATGCCATTCTGATAATTCTGGTTTCCTTGATAATTCATATTGTTCTGGTAATTTGGATCTCCCTGATAGTTCATGTTCTGGTAGTTTGGATCTCCCTGATAGTTCATGTTCTGATAATTTGGATCCCCCTGATAATTCATATTGTTCTGGTAGTTATTATTGTTATTACTATTCAAACTCTGTTTTACCTCCCCAATAGCACTTCCTAATTCCTGCTCTGCCTTATCAAAAACCTGCGACGCCTGATTATTAATATAACTTCCTGTTGAACAATCAGCTCCGCAATAAGGACACAGCTTTGCTGAATCTGGAATTTGATATCCACATTTTGGACAAATCATCTTCTGTACTCCTCCTCTAGTTTTTCAATTTTTGAATGATCCGGCATATAATGTTATTATGCGGTTCAAAAACCACTATATCTCCATCACCCACAACCATCCTATATACATAGACTATAACAAAAGCACACACAGCTGTAAATATTAAAATTTTATAAATTTTTATATTTATTTTATTTTTCATAAAAAAAACTATTAAAGCCGGTACGGGCAGCCAAAACAACGGATGATAATAAAACGCATCTTTTATATTCAAATGCAATAAAGATATCCAGGCTCTCGACATACCACAACCTGCACACGATATCCCGGTAATATATTTAATAGGACATGTTATACCGCACAACTCCATAGCACAATAAAGCATAACAACTGTAATTATTGTAATAATTGTATCTTTTGTTAATCTGATCACAACTCTCTCCTGGTAATGTTTTCACACTAAATCTTCCCGTAATATTTTTCTTTACAGCAGCCGCATCCAATCTGCTTTCTGTAAATTATTTATCATTATATCACTACCTGCATCAACTCAACAATCTAATAATAACCTGATAAATTATCACCACAATCACCATTTGATATTTTACTTTTAAATATATGTGCTATATAATAAATCTTTAGCAACAGCAGAATCGTGGTCTTTTCTATATTATTCATAGCAAAAACGATTATGCATTCCTATAACAAAAAGAAAAGAGGACATTGATATGAAAAACATGCTTAACTTCAAAAACTTCACAGCAGACGAGCTCATGGATATCTTAAACCTTGCACTGGATATGAAGAAGAATCCTGAGAAATACGCTCATGCACTGGAAGGCAAGAAGCTCTACACTCTCTTTGAGAAAACATCCACAAGAACATTCCTTTCATTTACAACAGGAATCACCGAACTCGGCGGTACATATTACAATCAGCTCTGGAAGGATTCCAACTTCACTCTTGGAGAGCCTGTATCAGAGATCAAGTATGTGTGCAGGAATGTCGATATCATCATGGCCCGTCTTGTCAAGAATGAGACAGTCGAGCTGTTCGGCGACAATGTGACAGTTCCTTTCATCAACGGATGTGACAGTTCATATCACCCATGCCAGACTCTGGCAGATGCCCTCACTATCATAGAGAAGTTCGGAAGTCTCGATGTAAAGCTCATGTACATCGGTGCCAAGAACAATGTATTCAATTCACTTGTAGAATTCTTTACAAAGATGAAGAGAGGAACTATCTACGGACTTACACCACTTGTAAACAACACTGTATGCGGTGATGATTTCTTTGAAGAGGCAAAGGCTACAGGTCACTATGTTGAGCTCGATCCTGCCATGAGCATGGAGGAGGCAAAGAAATACGCAAAGGATATGGATGTTCTCTACACAGATACATGGGTTGACATGGAGTTCTTCAACAACCCTGCATACAAGCAGCAGAAGGAAGAGACTCTTGCAAAGATGATGCCTTACCAGCTCAATGAAGAGTTCACTGAGGGCAGCCGGGCCATCGTATTCCACGACATGCCTATGCATGTAGGATTTGAGATCTCCCAGGGCGTTATCGACAAGAACCTCAACCACATCCTCGACGAGGCTGAGAACAGACGTCACGCTGAAAAGGCCGTTATGTACACTCTGCTGAATTCATAATACAGTATATTAACATCCTATTTTTTAAGGAGGATTTGTTCATATGAGACACTTAATAGATCCCATGGATTTGTCTGTGCAGGAAATTGACCATATACTGAACCTGGCACAGGACATTATAAACAACAAAGAAAAGTACAGCGAAGTATGTAAGGGAAAGAAGCTTGCAACACTTTTCTTCGAACCAAGCACACGTACAAGACTCAGCTTTGAAGCCGCCATGATGGAACTCGGCGGTAACGTACTTGGATTCTCATCCGCAAGCTCATCATCGTCCACAAAGGGAGAGAGCGTCGGCGATACAGTGAAGATAGTAAGCTGTTATGCAGACATCATCGCCATGAGACATTTCAAAGAGGGTGCGCCTATGCTGGCATCCATGAAATCAGATGTTCCTATTATTAATGCCGGTGATGGCGGTCACAACCACCCTACTCAGACCCTGACAGACCTTCTCACCATCAAGAGAGAAAAGGGACGACTTGACAATATGACCATAGGCCTGTGCGGAGATCTCATGTTCGGCCGTACCGTTCACTCTCTAATCAAGGCCATGTCCAGATACGAAGGCATCAAATTCGTTCTCATATCACCTGACGAATTAAAATTGCCGGAATATATAAGAACAGATGTCATCGAGAAGAATAATATACCATATGAGGAGATTTCTTCTCTGGAAGATGCCATCGGATCCCTGGACGTTCTCTACATGACCCGTGTCCAGAAGGAACGTTTCTTCAACGAGGCAGACTACATAAGACTGAAGGACACTTATATACTTGACAAGTCAAAGCTTGCACTTGCAAAACCTGATCTATCTATCCTCCATCCACTTCCACGTGTAAACGAGATATCTGTTGAAGTGGACGACGATCCCAGAGCATGCTATTTCCGTCAGGCTCTGAACGGCAAATATGTCCGTATGGCTCTCATCATGGATCTGCTTGGATTGGATAAAGACTTTAACGCACAGTAGGAGGAACTATCATGAATATTGACAGTATTCAGAATGGAATTGTACTTGACCATATAACAGCAGGAAAAGCACTGCAGATATACAATGACCTTCATCTCGATAAGCTTGACTGCTCAGTTGCCATCATCAAGAATGTGAAGAGTGAAAAGATGGGCAGAAAGGATATACTGAAGATTGATCAGGATATCGACATCAATCTCGATGTACTCGGATATATAGATCCTGACATCTCAGTAAACATCATAAAAGACGGCAAGCTCATCGAAAAACGCAAGATTGAACTACCGGAAAAGCTCATCGGGATTAAGAAATGTACAAATCCAAGATGTATCACTACAACAGAGCAGGGAATAACACATATTTTCAAGCTCACCGACAGAGAAAAACGAATCTACAGATGCATATACTGCGACGCTGACAAGTAAAGGATAATATTGGAAACCATAAGATAGGCGCACTAAAGCCATAAAACTGTTTACATTTCAGTTTTATGTGCTATAATCTATAAAGTTGCGATAATCCGAGAATTATCTAAGAGGTGAAAAATGGAACAGTATGTTATCAAGGGCGGTCGTCCGCTGGAAGGTGAAGTCACCATTGCTGGAGCTAAGAATGCAGCACTTGGTATCCTCGCTGCAGCAGTCATGACTGACCAAGAAGTTACAATAGAAAACGTACCGAATGTAAGAGATACAAGAGTTCTTCTTCAGGCTATACAAGGTATCGGTGCCAGAGTCCGTTATATAGATGAGCACACGGTAGCCATCTGCGGAGGAACTATAAACCCAAACAATAGTCTCTGTGTAGATGACGAATACATAAGGAAGATAAGAGCATCATATTATCTTCTTGGAGCACTGCTTGGAAAGTATAACCATTCACAGGTTGCGCTTCCGGGAGGATGTGATATAGGTGCCAGACCTATCGACCTTCACATCAAAGGATTTGAAGCCCTCGGTGCACAGGTTGAAATTGCCAATGGTATGATATCAGTGAACGCCGATTCGCTGGTTGGAAGTCATATATATATGGACGTGATATCTGTCGGAGCCACCATCAATGTAATGATGGCTGCTGTCATGGCTGATGGCAAGACAACTATAGAGAACGCAGCGAAGGAACCACACATTGTTGATGTAGCGAATTTTCTCAACAGCATGGGCGCCAATATCAAGGGTGCCGGCACAGATGTGATCAGGATACGTGGTGTTAAGTCACTTCACGGAACAACCTACTCCATCATTCCGGATCAGATTGAGGCAGGAACATTCATGGTTGCGGCTGCCGCAACAAAGGGCAATGTTCTCATCAAGAATGTCATCCCAAAACATCTGGAGGCTATCACTTCAAAGCTTACAGATATAGGGGCAACTGTCATTGAATACGACGATTCAGTCAGAGTTATGTGCAACAAACGGCTGAAATCCACCAACATCAAAACTCTTCCATATCCTGGTTTCCCAACGGATATGCAGCCTCAGATGGCGGTGACACTTGCTCTTTCAAGCGGAACAAGTATAGTGACCGAAAGCATATTTGAGAACAGATTCAAGTATGTAGCAGAGTTGTCAAGAATGGGTGCACACATACGTGTAGAAGGCAACACCGCTATTCTTGACGGTGTAGAGACTTTTTCCGGAGCAAATGTTGCAGCTCCTGACCTCAGAGCAGGTGCCGCACTTGTAATCGCAGCTCTGGTCGCTGATGATTTCTCTGTGATATCAGATATAAAGTATATTCAGCGTGGTTATGAAAAGTTTGACGAGAAGCTTCGCGGACTTGGAGCCCTCATAGAAAAAGTTGAAACAGACAAAGAAATTCAGAAATTCAAGCTCCGTGTGAGCTGATATACAGACAGTGATGAGGAGACCGCATAAGCGGTCTCTTTTTTGTTACATTTTTATTAGTTTTTTATATCTTTTTTTCAAAAAATGATGCTCATTTTCAATAATTATGGTAAACTAGATATGATTTTTTGTTTTTTTGAAAAAGGGTATATTTTTTAGCAGATAAACATAAATTTGGAGGAATACTTATGGAAAAAAGCAACCAGAATTCTAGGAAGATTATTTCACTCATAACTCTGCTATGGGCAGCCATCTGCATTCTCATAGCAGCATTTTACGTAGGCGACAACAGGGCCGAGGCGGCATCTACCGGAACCCTTACATCAGATTATGTATATTTCAGGGATGCGCCATCCGGGAATCCTATAAAATACAACGGCACAGATATTCTTCTTCGAAAAGGTCAGAAGATGACTATACTCAGCACCTCCAACAAGTCGTGGACAAAAGTAAAGCTTACATATAAGAATAAGAGCTATACCGGTTACGTGTACGCTTCATTCATAAAGATTACCACCACGGTTACCAAAACCGGATATCTGAAAAAGAATGAGAATTATGTATATTTCCGAAAAACGCCAAACGGAACGCCTATAACTTATAAAGGTTCACCTATCATGCTGATGGGCGGTCAGAAGATGACTATACTGAGCACCGCAAACAAATCGTGGTACAGGGTAAGGCTTACATATAAAAACAAATTATATACAGGTTATGTGTACGCTTCATTCATAGTGATAAAATCCAGCCCTACTACACAGACAACAACAAAAGCCACCACACAGGCTACCACGCAGGCTACTACACAGGTTCAGACACAAAAGTCAGGATACATCAACGACAACTATGTATACTTCAGGAAAACAGCAGGTGGAACTCCTATCACATACGGCGGCTCTGCAATCATGCTCATGAAGAATCAGACACTCACCATACTTGATACATCGAATAAGTCATGGTATAAGGTCAAGCTCACTTACAAAAACAAAGCCTATACAGGTTATGTGTCATCAACTCTCATAACAATTGGATCGCCAAGCAGCAACAACAATAATCCAGTTATTTCAGATGCAGCATTTGAAAAACAGCTCACTGCACAGAAATTCCCAGAGAGTTACAAGGTTCTTCTCCGCAAGATACACAAACAGCATCCAAACTGGGTGTTCAAAGCTGTCCACACCGGTCTTGACTGGAACGATGTGGTCAAGAATGAAGTAAATGTTGCAGGAAGAGTGAACAATCTTGTAAACTGTACATCGCTGTATCCAAATTACGGATGGAGATCTCAGACAGTTGGCTATAACTACAAGAATGATTCATATTCATCATACGATGGCGCAACATGGTTTGCGGCATCCGATGATCTTGTCAAATTCTATCTGGATCCGAGAATATATATGACATCTCCTAGAACCATGTTTGCATTTGAAAAGTTGTCATACGACTCATCACAGACCAGATCAGGAGTTGAGGCTATACTAGCCGGAACATTTATGTATAACGCAAGACCAAGTGGTTCATCATCCACTTATTCATCAATGATAATAACCGCAGCAAAGAAATCCAGGGTCAGCCCTTACCACATCGCTTCAAGAATAAAGCAGGAAGTCGGCGGCTCCATAACCACAGCCACCAATGGTAAGAACAGCAGATTTCCTGGAATATACAACTTCTACAACATAGGAGCATTTGAAAGTGCTTCAGGTGATGCCATCACGAACGGACTCAGATGGGCGTCATCAGGAACCACATACAACAGGCCTTGGAACACACCGGCAAAATCCATCATCGGTGGCGCCATGTATATCGGTGAATCATATATCAACAAAGGACAGAACACTCTGTACACACAGAAGTTCAACGTCACCTACAAGGATTGCCTGTACTGGCATCAGTACATGAGCAACATCCAGGCACCTGTCACCGAGGCATCCAAGGTATATGACGCATACAAGTCATCCGGTGCAATAAACAAGTCAATAACATTTGCGATACCGGTATACAAGAACATGCCGGCCGCAGCTGCAAAGATGCCGGCCGCCGACCCAGGCAACCAGAACAACTATCTCAAGACTTTGAAAGTCGGAAAATACAAGATGTCACCGACATTTGCGATAAACAACACAAAGACCTACACAGTAAACGTAAGCCTCTCTGTGAAGAGTGTTACGATATCTGCGGCACCTGTAAGCGGATACTCCACGGTGAGCGGCACAGGCAAGAAAACACTTCAGACAGGAAAGAATACATTCAAGGTGGTATGCCGCTCGCAGAGCAAGAAGGCAAGAGTATATACAATCATAATCAACAGAGGATAAGGAGGATCCGGTTATAAGCCGTATATGCACATGAAAAGAACAAGATTTGACTGCAAAGCATTTGTAACTGTATTACTTAGCGTTGTGCTCATGGCATTTGTGATAAGCCACACTGCATACGCTGCATCTTCAGCAACTTTCGGTGTGACAGTGCCATCTACAAGCGTTGGTATCGGTGACACGGTGGAGATAACAGTACAACTTTCACCGGGCAAAGAAAACATCTCAGATTACAGTTACACCATAAACTATGATCCAGCCCTCCTTGAGGCTGTAAACGGTGGAACCGTGGAAGATGAAGGTTCCATCAGCTACAGTGGAAGCTCAGGCTCTGAGGAATCCATGACTGCAACGTTCACATTCACTGCTCTTGCCAGCGGAACTGCCAGCATAGAGACCCGTGCAGTAGAGGTGATATCAACATCTGGAGAATCAATCGACATGACACCGGCCTACAACTCCATCAACATCAGCGATGCAGTGAGTACATCCAGCCAGGCTGATACAAGCTCAGAGAGTGAGACCGAGACAGACGAGACAGAAACCGGCAATATCACCACTGTCAGCACTTCAGATACCGAGCAGACTGAGACAGTCACACTGTCCCAGGACACCGCAGATGAACCACCAGCAGTCGATGCTGCAAATAATTCAGACTCAGGATTCGAGGACAGTACCCAGACCGTGTCTGATTATGTGGTAAGCCTGCATTCAAGCAACAACACATACTATATACTGAATAAACCTGCATCAGTTGACACACCATCCTCATATCTTCCAGTCAAGATAAAGATCAACGATACAGATGTAAAAGCGTACATGAAGGGCACAGGCTCATCCACAGTTCTGCTCTATGCAGCAGATGAAAACGGAAATCAGGGATGGTATTTTTTCAACACAGATGAAGGAACCTTCATGAATGCCAGCGACATAATCGGCCAGTCTGATTCATTGTCATCATTTATGAGCGAGCACAAATTTGTTATCATGCTTATAGCTATCATCGTGCTTGTAATTCTGGTGGTCATCATAGTTATTCTTGCCGTATCACTTAAGGGACTTATTGCTGACTATGAGACGCAGATAGACCGCTTGAAGACGGACAATGACGCCAGACAGACATCTTCAGGAAACAAAGCATCAGATAACAGTTCTTTAGATGACAAGGCTTCAGAGTCAGGCCAGGAAAAGCTCAGAATACATTCACATGACAGCAGTGAAGTTCCTACCATCAACAACAAAGCGCTCTTCCCTGACGATGAGGCAGTACATGAAAGCTATGCCGACTCCGACTATGACAACCAGGTAGTTCCGGAAGAGTATGATCACATCCACGCTGATGACACTGACGACTATGACGATACAGCATTTGACAGCAATTCCATGGAAGCTATAGACGCAGCACTGGAATCCGCAAAGAAATATAAAGACTGATAGCAGAAAATGAAAAGCACATATTGCGATACGTAATACTTATATCAAGTGTATCGCAATATGTGCTTTTTGTTTTACCGATGTATCATGCCCTGCCTATTAATGTCAGGTTACACAGCATTTATAAATCTGATTTGATGATTCCGCTTTATAAGTAAGTCTTAAGGACATCAACCTTGTCAAGCTTCTCCCATGGAAGGTCAATATCTGTTCTTCCAAAATGACCATAAGCAGCTGTCTGCTTGTAAATAGGTCTTCTGAGATCGAGCATCTTGATGATTCCGGCTGGCCTTAAATCAAAGTTCTCTCTGATGATCTCAACAAGCTTCTCATCTGAAAGCTTTCCTGTTCCAAATGTGTCGACCATGATTGATGTAGGTCTTGCAACACCGATGGCGTATGAGAGCTGTATCTCACACTTATCTGCCAGGCCTGCAGCAACTATGTTCTTGGCAACATAACGGGCTGCATATGCCGCCGAACGGTCAACCTTGGTACAATCCTTACCTGAGAAAGCTCCGCCGCCGTGACGGGCATATCCACCGTATGTGTCTACGATAATCTTACGTCCTGTGAGACCACTGTCTCCATTTGGTCCGCCGATCACGAATCTTCCTGTAGGGTTGATGAAGAACTTCGTATTCTCATCAATGAGCTCCTGTGGAAGAACCTCATCGAATATATACTTCTTAACATCAGCGTGGATCTGCTCCTGGCTGACTTCCTCTCCGTGCTGTGTTGAGAGAACGACTGCATCAAGTCTTACAGGCTTGTCATTCTCATCATACTCAACTGTAACCTGAGTCTTGCCGTCTGGTCTAAGGTATGGGAGTGTTCCGTTCTTTCTGACCTCTGTAAGCTTTCTTGCAAGCTTGTGGGCAAGAGCAATTGGGTATGGCATGTACTCAGGTGTCTCATTTGTAGCGAATCCGAACATCATTCCCTGATCGCCGGCACCTATAGCCTCGATGTCGTCCTCACTCATGAGATGTTCCTTTGCCTCAAGGGCCTTGTCAACGCCCATGGCGATATCTGATGACTGCTCGTCTATAGCAGTGATGACACCACATGTATCGCAATCAAATCCATACTTTGCTCTGTCATATCCGATCTCTCTGATAGTCTCACGGACAATCTTCTGAATATCCACATATGCGTTGGTTGTGATCTCTCCCATGACAAGCACAAGACCTGTTGTGATAGATGTCTCACAAGCCACACGGCTCATTGGATCCTGCTCCATAAGTGCATCGAGCACTGCATCTGATATCTGGTCACAGATTTTGTCAGGATGTCCTTCTGTTACTGATTCCGATGTAAATAATCTTCTTTCCATACTGATTCCTTTCTTTTTGTACATAAGAAAAACCGCTTCGTATGAGCGGTTTGATCGTGTCTGTCAAGCCTCTCATTGTTCGAACACAGATCACATGACACTTCATATGCAGTAAAGCAATCACCTATCTTGTATCTGCGTCGCTCAGGTCGGCACCTTCCGATATCCTTCACCGGGGTTGCCATGGCTTCTCAGTCCCTTCTGACTCCACCATTCTGAATAAGAGCGTTTTTCCATATTTATAAATGCAATCACTACTCTATAACATCAATAGACATTAGTCAACAGTTATTTTTACTATCTACCCTTATTGAGTTATTTTATGCAGCAACTACATTTTTCCATATAAGCCACAACAGCAGCAAATGCACAGGGTAAAACAGGTAGAAGAAATACTTGAGTTTCACTCTTCCCCTCTCGCCACTGTACATATTGATGGGTATCACGGCGAGGAGCGCGTACATCTGGCTCATGCCGAGACAGAGAACGTACATAAGTGAACTCACGAGTACGATCTCCAGATTCTGCTTCCAGCCAAAATATGATCCGTTATGCGAATCTCCCTCAGTCCGTTCAACAACTTTATCGTCACCGCATCCGGCTGGCATACATCTCCGATCTTTCTCGCACAGATAGAACAGGACAATGACACCCACCCCGGCCATGCCGTAGTCAAATCTCAAAAACTCCGCCAGCAGCGCAGCAGCCAGAGCGATCTCCACTTTCCATCCTCCCACAGGTCCCCGGCTGTCCATGGCATATATGGCAAACAGTCCTGCTGTTAAAGTGAAAAAAATATTCTGCGCCCCCGGATACCAGAGCGTATCATGCATCGCCAGGTCAAAAGGTATCTCAGACACCACCGCAAACAGTCCAAGCCGCACTATATACTTCCTGATATCAGACGTATGGAAGAGTCCCTGGACGATAAGAAAAGCAAATATCGGAAACGCAAGACGTCCCATCGCACGCATCAGGCGGTTGTTCTCCATGAACACTATGCCAAAGTGATCTATGAGCATACTTATGCATGCTATGCTCTTCAGAATATTGGATGACAATATCCGGATACTGTTATCCGTGGGTTCTCTGCTATCTCCCATACAAGCAATCCTTTCCTATATCCAAGTCTGCAAAAAACTGCCCAAAAGTCTATACATAAAACCGGGCAGCAAAAACCTGTACAAAAATACAATACATGTAGAATACACTACATATAACAAATCATCCATGCTAAAGAAAAACAGCACATGACTTTATGATCATCATGTGCTGCTCTTCTCACAAACCTTATATCTATCTGTAATTGCCTAGATTCTCTTTCTAAGAGCCTTAGACAATGTAGACAGTTCCTCTGTATCTGCCTTGCCAGGTATCCATGTCATAGTTACGTTGTCCTTTATGTATCTTGGTACAAGGTGCATATGGAAATGGAATACTGTCTGGCCTGCAGCCTCACCATTATTCTGTAATATATTCAGTCCATCCGGATTGAGTTCAGCTTTCTGAGCCTTAGCTACCTCAGTAGCAATAGTAAAGATCTTGGCTGCTGTCTCAGCATCTATACTGTATATATCGTCGAAATGTTCTTTAGGAATTATAAGTGCGTGTCCCTTGTTTGCCGGATTCACATCAAGAATAACTCTGCATACGCTGTCCTCGTATACTGTCGCTGATGGAATCTCACCATTGGCTATCTTACAAAAAATGCAATCATCCTTATTCATATAAGTTATACCTCCTCACAGCCTCTCTTTATTGTACCCTATCCGGCAGAAATTTACAAGAGGCAAAGCGAACACCCGTTTTATACGCATTTTCATCACATGTTCTGCAAAAATGTGCTGTACAGATCACACTTCCTGTCCCTGCCCTGAGGAAATACTTTTCTGCTCTTCTCTATCACAGCAGGATCAAGTTCTGCCACCAGCAGTTCTTCGCTCACACGCTCTGCAATGTCATTTCCCAGGCAGTCATATATGTGGGAACTCGGAACATACGACTCACTCTTCACCGTCCCCTTGCGGTTGACGCCTATCACATACGCCTGATTCTCTATAGCTCTGGCCTTCAGGAGTGCATCCCACTGTGCTACTCTGGACTCCGGCCAGTTCGCTATGACAAGAACAGCGTCGTACCTGTCCCTGGCCGCCGTAAATATCTCAGGAAAACGCAAGTCATAACATATATATCCTCCAAGTCTGAGATCCTTCACCTTTGTCTGGCACAGCATACTTCCCGCATGATAGACCCTGTCCTCACCGCCAAATGAAAACGGATGTATCTTGGTATAATCCATGATCAGATCACCGCCATCCACCACCGCCAGCTTGTTCTCATATATCTTCCTGCCATCGTCCTTATGCTCAGGGCTTTTGTCAGCCATAGATGCTTCTATATAGCCAAATGCTATTGCCATACCATATTTTCTGCTATTCTTCATGAAGAAGGATACGCTCTCAGGTATGTGTCCATCACTGTATGTCTCCGCCACTTTCGCCGGCATCATGGTAAAGCCTGTAAGTGTCATCTCCGGAAATACCAGAAGCTCAACATCATTTGCCGCAGCCTGCTCTATGACATGCTGGCATCTCTCCTTCGCTGTAGCCTTATCCTCAAACGCTATATCAACCTCTGTAATCCCTACCTTTACCATAACATGCCTCCTTATCCTCCTGATATAAACGGGACATCCATTCCCGGTCAGCATTACAAAAACTGCCTTGATTATATCATTGGAATATTTCAACTTCAATATTTGTCATTTTTTCCACTGTCAGCCAACAAAAAATATGTCCTCACCTTGTAAAATTCCCTTATCTTTCCAAAAACAAATGTAAACCTATCAAAGCAAATAACGGTTGACAATTTATGTGTAAGGCCATATAATGTCAACCATAGCCCTTGTGTATAGGTTAACAATCCAGACATGCTCAGCATCAGCCCGCTGAACTGCCTGGATTAGCTATGAAAAAAATTATGAGGAGTATAACGACATGAAAAAACCATTTACAACAGTGGAATTGGTCATGATGGCTATGTTTACCGCAATACTGTGCGTATCGGCATACCTCAGTATCCCAACCCCACTCCCTAACGCAGCACACATAACACTTTTAAACTTTATGATCTTCCTGATCGCTCTTATATTTGATCTCAAGGATTCAACTATAATTATAGCTCTGTGGATGATCCTTGGTGCCATTGGTGTTCCTGTTTTCATAGGAGGCGGCTCCGGACTCGGATATCTGTTCGGAGTATTTGGTGGATATACATTCTCTTTCCTCATCGCTTCGATTGTGATGGGTCTTATCAAAGGAAAGAAATACAACAGACTCACATATACTTTGATCGCTATTCTCGGTGCTGTGATCATTGATATAATCGGAATGATATGGTGGAAATTCAACGGAAACCTTGGATGGAAAACCGCAGTTCTCTCAGGATTTGTGGCATTCATTCCTTTAGACCTTGTAAAGGCTGTCATCGCAGCGCAGCTTGTTCCGGTATTCTCAAGGCTGCTTCCTGACAACGATGCCAAAGCCACTGCAAATACAGTAAGCAACGCTAACTAATATACATATGAGATCATAATTCTTCATAAAAACCGGTCTGTCATAATCAGCTTGATAGCTGTCTGACAGGCCGGTTTTATTTGTTGATAACAGGCATATATCGTCCGCATAAAGTAAATATATTTACTAAAACGGCAGTATTCAAGTTTTCCTATGCTATCATTCAAACAGGTGATTTTATGCATGATGGAAAATTTGACGAAGATAAAAAGTATATAGAACGCATACGTGCCCTGCGCGAGGATCACGACTATACACAGCAATATATTGCCGATTATCTGTGTACTTCACAGACAATGTATGCCCGATACGAAAGAGATGCCAACGCTCTTCCCATAAGGCATCTTTTTTATCTTGCCAAATTATATGATGTATCCACCGACTACATTCTCGGTCTCACCAACAATCCTCTAACCTGCGATAAATACATCAAGATGACAGGATCGTCCAAACATCCCGCTAATCAGCAAAACAGATACAGCATCCAATGGAAAAACAAGGATAAATAACATACATATCTAGCATTTTACAACTATAAGTTTGTCGCCTTTCTGTATATTATCATTATCGAGATTGTTGAGTTTTCTTATGGAATCCAGACTCGAATAATATTCTTTGGCAATGGACCAGATGCTGTCTCCATCCTTCACTACATATCCCACAATCCCCGGAGACGCAGCTTTTTTCTTCATATCCACCGGTGACACAGTCATATCTTCTATGAGCTGGATTTCCTTTCTTGTGAAAATTGTGATACCCATATCCACTATTGCCTTTATCTCCACTTCGTCACTGCCCGGCATGGCTGCACTGATCTGATTAAGCGAAGGTGTAATTCTGATGGAATCCTGTAATCTCAGCGGCACAGTTTCTACACGATACGAAAATGGCGCAGCAATTTCCATCTGGCACAATGGTTTACTGTCATCCGACGACACATACAGCATCGATGCCTTAACCGCACCATCCACAACCACGGCATCGTCCATCGGTTTGACTTCATCCACATCCACGCTTCCAGTCACATTTACAATCTGAAGTATGGCAGGCTGACTGCTTTTAAGCCTCTCCTTACGCACCACTCTGGTCTTCGCATTATTCCTCATGAGCAGGTTTTCATAGGCAAATACTTTTCGGACCGGATTTATTTCTGCCGATGATGAAAACATATCCTTTAGAAGATAAGTCTCCATATCTTCATACACTTTTATATCCACGTTCAGGCAGCTTTCCACCTGAAGCATCCTGTCCTCACCAGTATCATCTGCCCTGACAGACACAGTTCCCCTGCCCACAGTGATGATGTCGTCAAGTATCATATCCTCATTTATGCCTTCACAGTTTATAGTATCCTGGAACTCTCTGGCAGCGCTCACATACTGCACAGGTGCAACCTCATCCTCCGGCTTGTATATTACAAATACCTCCATTTTACCGCTTATATGTACTCCGAGATCCGTTGCCCGGCTCTCCATTTCAGAAAATGAAATCTGATCCCACAAAATTCTGCCGATACTCGGTTTGTTTGCCGGTATCTCTATATCCTCTTTTATTTTCATCATATCCTTCGATGCCGCAGCCAGGTTCGTAAAGCAAACCTTCTCGCTCATGCACTCTATGCCTGATCCATTGTCGATTCCCACGGCTCCCTCCGCTGTTATCTGCTGGCAGGTCCACAGTTTCAGACATGCAAGCCCACGCACTTCATATTTTCTGGAATTTATCACTGTTACATATAGATCCTCCAGCATTCCCTGCACAGATACCTTATCACCAGGCTCCACACCATCAGCATTTACAATTTCTTCAAACGGTATCTCACCGTCATGGCTTTCAAACGCATCTCCGTCCTTGGCAGTCTGATACAAGATAGCATATCCTATACTTCCGGTCACACGGACTTTGTTATCCATGACCTCTATATCCTCAACACACACCTGTCCCTTATTGGCTATCATTCTGTCAATGTCTCCCTTAGCGTCAGGGACGTTGAAATCGTCATCCACTGTAAATTCCATGTACCTCGCAGATTTCAGATTTGTAGTAGTGATCCTGTTTTTTGTCAGTTCCATAATATCCCCCAATAATCTTTTTTTACATCGTCTTCTACTTAAACACCACCGGAACATCCATCTTCATTATGCGGATGACCACATACGGAAATGATATGGAATCCCCTTTTATCCCATCGGTAGGAGTTGCCACCTGCCTCAGTACCCCTTTCACATAAATAGCATTTTCATCCTTATACATCTCGTCTACCACAACACCAACGTCATCTCTCTCCTGTCTGCCAGCCGCCATGACTATATATGTATATGTGCTGTTTGAATACACCAGATTGAAAGGTTTCTCCTTCTTCTTGTCTATTATCGTCACCAATTCATCCGGCAGCATTGTGGAATCACATATGTCATATAGAAGCGGATCACCGCTGTCCGATGTGTCAAATCTGGTACATCCGGCGCAAAAGATAATAAGTTCCAGCGCCACCACCAGGAGAACCAGCAGCCTCCCGCATATCCTGCCTTTTAGATAAACCTGTTTATTGTCCATCATCACACCTCCATATAACTCCAGCTGTGGCATATATGCCGCCGGACTTCAGAACCTTTGTACACCATGTTATATATATACGCCGGTGTGAGTTAAATTATGCCTGTGACCACGTGTCAGATTATATCTTGTGGTGTAAAACGCATTCATGCGGTGAAATGCCACCTGGATATAAAAATCCAACACATAATACTTAATATCCCACATACAAAATATCCCACCACACCGGATCATATCCAGCGTGGTGGGATACCTCATTGTAATTCGTATATCAGGCGGGCTGCTTTTTCTCAATAGCCTGCTCTTATTTATTTCTTTCATCTTCTGCCCACAGGTCATAGTTTGGATCCGTGATGGACTCCGGCTCTATGCTCTCTGCGCTGTCTGTACTTTCCTGCAAATCATCCGGATCTGCGTTCTCACCCCAAAGGTCTATGTCCGCTGCATGCGCAGCAACCCTATCGGAAGTCTGCGAAGTGTCGTAAGTCTGCGGTTCCGCCACTGTTTTCTGCGCCTCAGCCTCCTTTTTGCTATGCCGCTCCTCGGCCTCGCGCACCTCATCGGCGAATTCCAGCGGATTTGTGAACATCTTCTTATTCGGCTTCACCAGCCACCCATCCTCAGACGGAATATATCCGCTGGCGTCATCAGGTGACATATCACCGCCAGCCTTTATAGTGCTCACAAATGCAGTCTTAAACCACATATCATAATATATTCTTCTGGTAGACCACACACATATAGCATGTATGAGATAAAACAGCAGCATGGCAAGTACCACAACCGCTACCACTATAAGTTTGTTATCCCTGGATGACGGCAGCTCTTTTGCGCCCTTCACAAGATATACACCAAGCATGGCGGGCACCACCATGTAATAAGCTGCAACATATATATTCCTCAGGATCATCCTTATATAAAGGTGATTCTGAGCCGTAAGCTTCAGCCTGGTTATACAGCTTCCAGGTGTCCTTCCGTGTGTGATCACAGGGAACACTATATAATACACTGCAAATATACAGAGCACCACCGCCATACTCCATCTGTGAAGTCTGTATACTACATAAGCATTTATTCCTCCAAATATAACCATATCGATGGCAAACATTACAGTTCGTCTAAGCCCAGACACTCTCCTGCCATTCACGTAGGCTTTATCGTCAATCTGGTCTCTGGACGGCAGCGGCAGTATCCATCCGACAATGCACATCAGTATATAGCCAAGGATTCCCCCCAGCGTATTCTGTATGAGATCGTCCACATCGCATACCCTGTAAGAGCCCTGATAGATGTGATACAGACCCGTGTACTGTGTAAACTCGAAAAATGAAGACAGACAGAACGTGAGGACTGTGGTCACGAACAGCTTCTGCTTGAAATAATACTTCATGTACATTCCAAATGGCATGGTAAGCAGTACATTGAATAAAACAACATACAGGCACTCCTGCTTCAAAGCTGCCACGTAGGTTGCACGGTTATGGATATCCAGAACTGTCTCCGTCCGGAATTTCTCTATGAACTTGAACGGTATGAGATTCACCTCTCTGCCCGGTCCCACTTCCCACCTGTGTGGCAGCGGCATGATGACCAGAAAGTATGCACACAGCATATAGAATATGAATGTGAACAATATGAGGGATCTGAGGAAACTCACCGACCCGTATTTGAAATATTGGACTATAACGTACGGCAGCGTGAGTACAAGCGCCAATACCGGGAATACCAGAATGGCAAATTTGATTGCAGTAATATATCCCATGATCTCATCTCCTAAAAAGTTTTGCCGCATGGCGCCTCACCTGGCGCATGCGGCAAACACATTTAACTTATAATAAAACTGTACCCAGCCAGATCTACTCAGCGTCAGATGACTCCTTCTTCTCAGCCTCAATCTCTGCCTCAGCCTCAGGAGTTACCTCTATTCCAAGCTCTGCAAGCTGCTTGTCATCTACGTAGTCAGGTGCATTCGTCATAAGACATGATGCATCCTTTACCTTAGGGAATGCGATGACGTCACGGATAGAATCCTGCTTTGCCATGAGCATGACCAGACGGTCAAGTCCATAGGCAAGTCCTGCGTGAGGCGGTACTCCGTACTTGAATGCATCCAGAAGGAATCCGAATCTCTCGTGAGCCTCGGCCTTTGTGAAGCCAAGACACTCGAACATCTTCTCCTGTATATCATCCTGATGGATTCTGACTGAACCTCCACCGATCTCATTTCCATTTAATACTATATCATAAGCCTTTGCACGAACCCTGCCCGGATCAGAATCGATATATTGAAGGTCCTCCTCCATAGGCATGGTGAATGGATGGTGCATAGCTGTGAATCTGTTCTCCTCATCTGACCACTCAAGAAGTGGGAACTCTGTGATCCATACGAATCTGTATACATTCTTATCCACGAGTCCCATGAGCTCTGCCAGATGGCATCTCAGTGCTCCGAGAACTGTCCATACAACCTTTGTCTTGTCCGCAGCGAACAGAAGAAGGTCGCCCGGCTTTCCATCCATGGCTGCCACAAGGGCGTTCATCTGCTCCTCTGTCATAAACTTTGCAAATGATGACTTATAGCTTCCATCCTCGTTGATAACTATATATGCAAGCCCCTTTGCACCGTATGTCTTCGCATACTCAATAAGGGCATCTATCTTCTTTCTAGGCATGCTTCCCTGGCCCTCGGCATTGATACCGCGGACTGTTCCGCCATTTGCAAGGGCACCTGTGAACACTCCAAACTCACAGTCCTTTACAACGTCGCTGACATCCTTCAGCTCAAGGCCGAATCTGAGATCAGGCTTATCTGAACCAAATCTGTCCATGGCCTCCTGCCATGTCATTCTCTGGATTGGAAGCTGGATGTCCAGGCCAAGTATATCCTTGAAGAGCTTTGCAAGAAGACGCTCATTTACATCGATGACATCATCCACGTCCACAAATGAGAGCTCCATATCCATCTGAGTGAACTCAGGCTGTCTGTCTGCACGGAGATCCTCGTCACGGAAGCATCTTGCGATCTGGAAATATCTGTCGTAACCAGAGCACATAAGAAGCTGCTTGAAGAGCTGTGGTGACTGTGGCAGAGCATAGAATGTACCAGGGTGTACACGGCTTGGCACAAGATAATCCCTTGCTCCCTCCGGTGTTGACTTGGTCAGCATAGGTGTCTCTATCTCAAGGAATCCCTCATCAGCCATGAACTGTCTGGCGATGGTAGCTACCTTACTCTTCATGATAAGATTTCGCTGGAGATCAGGACGTCTGAGATCAAGATATCTGTACTTGAGTCTTATCTCCTCCTTGGTCTTGCTGTTCTCCTCTATAGGGAATGGAGGTGTCTCTGCCTCTGACAGTATACGGAGACTGCTTGCTACGACCTCTATGTCTCCTGTTGCAAGATTCTCATTCACTGCACCTGCACGCTTGCACACCGTTCCCTCGATGGCTGCAACGAACTCTGAACGGAGCTTTCCCGCCTTTTCGAAGCACTCTGTGCCACACTGTGACTCCTCAAATATAACCTGTAATATTCCACTTCTATCTCGAAGATCTACAAAGATTATTCCACCTTTATTCCTGCTTTTCTGTACCCAGCCCATCACGGTGACTTTCTCACCTATGTTGGCACTGCTGACCTCTGTACATCTGTGGCTTCTCTTAAGCCCCTGCATAGATTCTGCCATCTTACGCTATCCTCCTAAATTTAAAAACTTTCCTTATGTCACTATACACTTTTTTTATTTTTCGTCAAGTCCCGGTATGTCTCCATGGAGCACCTTATCCACGCGCCCCAGCACATCCGTTGTGTTGATAAGTCTCTGGAACGCCAGGAACACCTTCATATCAAAATGTCTGACTTCATCTATCACCATGCCAAATGCTGTATCTGCGTCAAATGCCTTTCTGTACGGCCTGTTGCTGATAAGTGCACTGAACACATCGCACACACGTATGATCCGGGCACCGAGTGGTATCTCATCGCCGCACATCCTGTACGGATATCCCGATCCGTCATAGTTCTCATGGTGATAATGAACCATATCCACTATATCCTGATCGTAGCCCTCACGCTTAAGTATCTCCGCCCCCAGCTTGGCATGCAGCCTGACGTATCTCATCTCTTCTATCTTCATTGCGCCCTGCCGCCGTCCATATATGTAAGGACTTATCTGAATCTTTCCCACATCATGCAGCATTCCTGCCACGGCAGCCTTGTGTACGAATTCCTCATCACAGCCCAGCTCCCTCGCCAGCTCTGATGCCAATATACTCACACACATTCCATGGCGAACCGCATCGTTCATGTCAACCGAATAGCATTCTTCTGCATCCTTCTCCAATGCTAATCCCATATAAATCCCGCTTTCTTACGCTCGATCATCTCATCTATTCGAGCTATATAATCGTCTACACTTTTACAATTCTCTATTCTGTCTATACGTGTCCCCTCGGTAACTCCGTCATGCCCCGGTCTCACCACAAGCTTAGACGAACTTCCGGCTCCCAGGCCGACTATGTCCGTCCGTTCCTCCATGATCAGTATATTGTAGAGGCACTCCAGCCCATCCTTTGAATAACCCACATTCTCCAGGTTTCCAGTCATATTCTTTTGTCTGTACAGATAGTACGGAAAAAGCCCAAGATCTTTTGCCGCATTTGTCACTGCAGCAAGCTGACTGTCTATATCAGTCCTCAAAGTATCCCTGTATCTGTCCATCTGTATATTCAGATTCGCAGCTCTCTTGATGGCAAGAGTGTGAACCGTAAGGCTCTCCGGTGCCAGCGCCTTGATCTGGTCAAGAGTCCTCTCCACCGCAGCGGTATCCTCGCCCGGAAGTCCCACTATCAGATCCATGTTGATATTGTAAAATCCGGCCTTTCTCGCATACTCCATAGCCTTAACCGTCTGCTCAGAGGTGTGGGATCTGCCTATCGTCTTCAGCGTCTCATCATTCATAGTCTGTGGATTGATGCTTATACGGCTTACGCCATATCTCTTCATGACCTCCAGCTTGTCAAACGTCGTGCTGTCCGGACGTCCTGCCTCTATAGTAAACTCCCTGACACAGTCCATGTCAAAGTTGTCCCTGATCATGCTGCAAAGTCTGTCCATCTGCTCCGCCGATATGGAAGACGGCGTTCCACCACCCACGTATACCGATATAAGCCGCTTGTTCCTGTAAGCATCTGCCACAAACTTCATCTCACGCTCAAGTGCATCCAGATATGTGTCTACCTTATCTCTGTAAACCGCTATCGGGTACGAAGTAAATGAGCAGTACAGACACCTCGTAGGACAGAACGGTATTCCTATATACAGACAATACTCATCCTCCTCGGCAACGGACTCGATGATCTTCTTCTCTCTTCCTGCCACAGCAACTGCAAGTTCTGCCTTATCCCTGGAGGTTCCGTACACCTCCTGATAATGCGCCACTATTTCATCTTCTGACAGTCCATCCTCCATGCACGCCACAGCAATCTTCGTAGGTCTTATGCCTGTGAGAGATCCCCATGGCAGCTTCCTGCCCGTATAATCTGAGAGCATCTCATATATGGCAAGCTTTAAAGGATTCCTGACCGCTGCCTTGTCATGGCAGTTTCCCGCCACATCCACATGTGCACTGCACACAGGACTTTCAAGCTCATCAAGACCATTTGTCACTTCGTACATACGGATAGCTATGCCATCATCCGTCACATCCGCCGCAAAAACCTTATCAACCTCGCCTGCAAGTTCCGGCTTTCTGTCAAATATCTCAGGGATGACGATCCTCTCGCCTCCGTAAAATGCCTGAAGGCTCACCCTGAAATCATTATTGTAATCTTCTATGTTCTGTCTAAGTAAAATCATATCACACCATCATCCGCTCTAGCTAAAGAACGGATTCATCTTCTTCTCTTTGCCAATCTGGGTAACTCCGTTGTGTCCCGGATAGACAACCGTCTCATCAGGGAGAACAAAGAGCTTCTCACGTATATTCTCCAGAAGAGCGCTCTCATCACCTGTAGGGAAATCCGACCTCCCAACGCTATACTTGAAAAGTGTGTCCCCTGAAAACAGGATATGTTCATCCGCAAAATAATAACACATTCCGCCTCTGGTATGTCCAGGGACACTGATACACTTCATCTCAGTTCCAAGCACCTTTCTCACGTCGCCATCCGCCAGATAGTTATCTGCGGACGTCTCAATTACTTTGCCAAATACAGAAGTCATCATAACCGAAAGATTCGCCTTGCTGCTGCCAAGGACATCCTTCTCATCCTCAGATGCATATGTAGGAACTCCTGTCAGGGCTTTTAGCTCATCCATAGCCGCCATGTGATCTATATGTCCATGTGTCAGATATATTCCCACGCAATTCAGGCCTTCCGAGTCCAGTTTACCCTTGATAAAATCCGCATTCCAGGACGGATCTATCACTATAGCCTCTTTTGTCTCATCATTTGCAACTATATAACAATTGGTCTGAAAACCTCCGAGTTCATTCGCGATAACTTTTAATTCTGCCATATATACCTCCGGATAACCGCCGTTATCTCCACTTTTCTACTTTGATCAATCTGCCTCTGCTATTGTACGTATTGACTCTGGACACAAAATCCCTGCTGTTATAAATGTACACTCTGTATTTCTTGAGTGCTCCACCCGCAGTGTAATACCGTATCTCTGATAACTGATTGTCAGCGGCGCCATATATCTTCTTCTGCATCTCCACAGTTTTTCCCCTGCTGTTCAGGTAGATATCTATATCGCCTTCATATGTCACAGGGATCTTTGAAGGATTGACAAACATCCTGCCGGCATAAGATACATACTCACTGACCCAAAACACTCTATGGCACCCTTTTCGCATCGTTCTGCGAAGGGATATCGCTGTACTTTTACTATATGTAAGCAGTCTGGCTCTGCGAACATCAGGCTGAAATCCATTCTTCACATCCTGATAATAGACAGCATATCCGTCAGCTCCCTTTGACTTTTCAAACTCAAGCCTGTAACCCCGGATTCCATCAAAATCCTCATCATACCAGACTGATCTGTAATCACCGGAAGATGAACGTTTCCACTCTTTTCTCTCATAGTATACTGCATCCGAAACCGATCTCGGAACAGTTGCAGTCCTGAGCACAGGTGAGAAATCACCCGCATACATCTGTCCACCGTACTTCATCACAGCTCTCACCATGTATGAATATCCCGTCGCAGCGGCAAGTCCGCCATTCTTATAAACCAGCTTATCTGTCTCGGCGATCTTTGCCCATCTCTTGTATATCGTGCTGTAACGGTACACCTGATATCTGTCAGCACCTTTCACCGCACTCCACGTAAGATACACGGCATTCGTCATATACACGCCCAGATCAGCAACCTTCACTTTCCCCGGAAGAGTCTTCGCAGTCACACTTGTAAGCTTTGTAGCTTCCACATACTTTCCACCGGATACAGCAAGTCCCTTTACGGCAAATGTGTAGCTGCTGCCCGATTCAGTAAGCCGGCTAACCGTGTAATTCGTTGACTTTGTACTGCCGCTTCTTATATATTTCTTTTTTGCTGAATCATACACATATACCCTGTACACATCCGCCTGATCACATTTGTCCCATGTGAGCTTCACTGAGGATGCTGATACAGGCACTGCTGTAAGGTGTCCCAGGTTCTTCGGCACTGACGGATCCGTTGCTGTGGCAACACGCTTCACCGATCTTGCTGAATAAACCGCTGCGGCACTCGCTGTGTATTCTTCACCGTACACACTTCCCATAAACAGCACACATGCCACCAGCATGGCCAGATATCTTCTCATGTATGTCTTCATCAGATCTCATCTCCTACTCATTACATATCATACAGTGCAGCTTCTCTCCATATAACATCAGCCTGTTGTTCTCTCTATATCAATAATATTGTCTACATTTCTTATCTTTGCGATGATCGTGTTAAGCTGCTCCTTTGACTTGATCGCAAATGAAATGGTGATCGTAGCCTTGCCCTGCTTACTTGTCCGGCTATTGATGCTGTTCACATTGATATTCGCCTCGCTGAGTATCTTCGTTATATCAAACAGTATGCCATTCCTGTCATCAGCATATATGTTTATCTCCGTCATATAGGTGTTCGATGCAACCGCATCATCCTTCCATTCGGCCTCGATGACTCTCGCCCTGTCAGCCTCGCTCATACACAGCACATTTACACAGTCTGTCCTGTGTATGGACACACCTCTTCCCCTTGTGATGAATCCTATGATCTCATCGCCAGGAACAGGGGAACAGCATTTGGAAAATCTGACCGCAACATCATCTATTCCATTCACTATGATTCCACCCTTGTTCATGTGGTTGCCATGATTCTTCTTCACGGCAAATTCATCAAGAACCTCCTCATTCGATGCGGTCTTTGGTTTGTGATCTTTGTTGTACTCTTCCACAAGCCGGTTCACAATCTGGCCCTCTTTGATGCCGCCATGTCCAACCGCTGCAACTATGGAATCCCAATCCTGGAAATTGTACTTCTTGTATATCTTTTCCTGATACTCAGGCTTTGAATACATACTGTAGTCTATTCCCTTGGACTTGCAGTAGTTAAGTATAAGCTCCTTGCCACGGCCGATATTCTCATCCTTGAACTGGTGCTTGAACCACTGGTTGATCTTCGTCTTCGCCTGTGTACTCTTGACAATGTTCAGCCAGTCACGGCTAGGTCCCGTAGAGTTCTGCGATGTGATGATCTCCACACGGTCTCCATTGTTAAGCTTTGTGTCTATAGGAACCTGTCGTCCATTTATCCTTGCACCAACCATCTTGTTGCCCACGGCGGTGTGGATGGCGTATGCAAAATCTATAGGAGTTGAACCACTCGGCAGATTCTTGACATCTCCCGCAGGAGTGAAGCAGTACACCTGCTCTGCAAAAAGGTCGAGATCCGTCTTAACGAAACTCATGAACTCCTTGTTGTCATCCGTATCCCTCTGCCACTCAAGTATCTGTCGAAGCCATGAGAGCTTCTCTTCCTCCTTCTGCATGACAGTTCCGGATATGTTCTCCTTGTATTTCCAGTGGGCTGCGATACCGTATTCAGCAGTCCTGTGCATCTCATAGGTTCTTATCTGTATCTCAAACGGCTGGCCCTCCGGTCCGATCAGCGTGGTGTGAAGGGACTGGTACATGTTGGACTTAGGCATGGCTATATAGTCCTTAAATCTGCCCGGGATAGGCTTATACATCTCATGTATGATGCCCAGTGCAGAATAACAGTCCCTGACCGTGTTCACCTTTATGCGGACCGCAAATATATCATATATCTGATCCAGTGTCTTGTTCTGGTTCTTCATCTTCTTATATATACTGAAGAAATGCTTGACCCTTCCATCTATCTCAGCCTCAAGACCGGCATTGTCGATATGCTTCTTCACATCCGCAACCACCCTCTTGATGTAGGCGTCCCTCTCCGACAGTTTCTCATCTATCTGAGCCTTGAGATCCCTGTACACATCCGGCATGAGATACATCATAGACAGATCATCCAGCTCAACCTTTATCTTGCTGATACCAAGACGGTGAGCGATAGGTGCGTATATATCCATGGTCTCCCTGGCCTTCTCAATCTGCTTCTCAGGGGACTGATACTGAAGAGTTCTGAGGTTGTGGAGTCTGTCGGCAAGCTTTATCAATATAACCCTGATATCCTTTGCCATCGACAGGAACATCTTACGAAGATTCTCTGCCTGAACCTCTATCTTATCCGTGGTCATCTTGAGCTGTGTAAGCTTTGTTACACCGTCCACCAGAAATGCAACTTCCTCAGAAAATTCCGAGGCAATCTCTTCCGATGTCATAACCGTATCTTCCACCACGTCATGCAGGATACCTGCAACGATGGTCTCCTTGTCAAGCTCCAGCTCCGCCAGTATGATAGCCACATTTAAGGGATGCATGATATATGGCTCACCGGACTTTCTCTTCTGACCCTTATGCGCCGCATCAGCAACCTTGTATGCCTTTTCTATCATCGATATGTCAGCAGATGGGTGATATGTGAGTATCCTTGATATAAGCTCTTTGTACAGATCCTCCGGAGGTGTAAAATCCGCAGGTGTTGACAGATCGATTTCTCTCTTCGCCTTTACCTGTCTGTTTGTCTGCTCTTCTATCTTCATCAGCTCATTCTGAGGCACCTTTTTTCCCTCGGCAAGAGCCTTCTCAATAGCTGCTATTCCATCCTTTGTCGCCTGTTCCGAAGTAATAACTCCCGCCTCGGCCGCCCTTTGGGTCTCCTCGGCAACTATATTATCCTGAGTCTTGTCAAATGTCTCTCCCATACGATCACCACGCTTCCTGCTATATTCTGAATTAATTATTCTCCATCAAACTGTACGACCGAAGCCACGTCATACTTTGAAAGTCTCTCACGTCCCTTAAGGTCTGTAAGTTCTATAAGGAATACCATCTTCACCACTATTCCGCCCAGACTCTCTATAAGCTTTGCAGCGGCCTCTATGGTTCCTCCGGTGGCGATGAGATCATCGACAAGAACAACCTTCTCACCTGGCTTTATCGAATCCTTATGTATCTCTATGGTAGCCTGTCCATACTCAAGGTCATATGACATCTCCACAGTCTCTCTTGGAAGCTTGCCCTTCTTTCTGACAAGCACAAGCCCTTTGTTATTCTTGTAGGCAAGCGGTGCGCCGAATATAAAGCCTCTCGACTCAGCTCCTGCTATCACATCATAATCGACACCATCAAGCAGCTTATCCATCTCGTCTATGGCAAGCTTCATTCCCTCCGGGTTCTCAGTGACACTTGTCACATCTCTGAATATGATTCCCGGCTTTGGGAAATCAGGAATACTCTTGATATACTTTTCTACTTCGCTCATCGGCGTTTCCCTCCTTGCACTATCTTTTATCTCATAGGTAAATTATATTTTTGCCTTTATTGTGTCCTGTCAGCTCTTTCTGTAAGATTCAAGTTTCACCTGAAGCTTTTTCTGCCCCCTGAACTCATTGATCTGTGGATAATACGCCACATCGATCGTCACTCCATTTGGCTGACCATCTAACATTTTAACACATTCATCTTCGCCAAACCACTGTTTTATGTTATTCACGAACTCATCCGGCTCAAAATTTATCGAATCCATGCTTCTGCCGTCCCCCATATCCAGGGTGAGCTTTAGAAGATTCCGATTTTTGCCTAGTATCTGTGCTCTTTGCACAGACACATCCGCCTGTGCAAACAGTGGTCTGCGGTTTCCTTTTCCATACGGCTCCAGCCTGTCAAGCTGCTCTGTAAGCTCTATGTTGTTGTACCACAGCGGCATCGGCACATCTATCATGAGTTTTGGTGTGATGTCCTCATCAGTAAGCTCTGTATTCTCATTCAGCTTTCTGCGCAAAGATTCAAGGTTCTCCTTCTTTATCGAAAATCCTGCCGCCATGGCATGACCGCCAAATGCTGTGAACATATCCCTCACCCTGCTGAGCTCTTCAAACATATTATAGCTCTCCACAGACCTTCCGGATCCCTTGAGTATCCCCTCCGCTTCACCGTCGGTAAATACCATGACCGGACGACTGTAAGCCTCCTTGAGCCTGCTGGCGATTATACCAACCACGCTTTCATGAATTCCCGGAATGTACACAACTATAACTTTGTCAGCCAGTGTAACATCATTTCCGGGTGCACAATTTATCGTATTGGCAACAAGCATGTCAGTTATGTGCCTGACCCCCATCTCTGTCATGAGTTTTCTTTCCTCGTTAATAGCCAGCAGTTCTGCCGCCTTCCCGCCGGCCACCTCAGGATCACGTTCCAGCAAAAATTCCAGACTTGTCCTGGCATCCCCAAGTCTTCCCGCTGCATTTATACATGGTCCTATGAGAAATCCCAGGTCAAATGTGGAAATCTTCTTTTCGTTCCTGCCACTCAGCTTCATCAGGGCATTCAGTCCTGCATTCCTGCTGTTCTTAAGACTTGCAAGTGCATATTTCACATATACCCTGTTCTCATCCACAAGGTCCATCATGTCGCAATTTGTCGCAAGGCCGAGGATCTCATAGAAATCCTGGACTTCATTCTCATCCACGCCGCTTATCCTGTACAGATACTGGATGAGTTTACATGCAACTCCCGCACCGCACAGACCTTTGAACGGATATTCACAGTCAGCTCTCTGGTTGTCAACAACCGCATCAGCATTTGGCAGCATATATGTTCTTTTTCCGTCCTCACCATCCTCATAAGGTATCTGATGGTGATCCGTGATGATGACGGTCATTCCAAGCGACTTCGCATATCTGACCTGCTCCAGCGCAGCAATGCCATTATCACACGTCACTATGGTGTCGACGCCGTCCTCTTCTGCCACATCGATCAGCCTCTTATTTATTCCATATCCGTCATGGATCCTGTGAGGTATATCGTAGTCCACCACGCCGCATTCGCCCGGATCGGCGTTGTGTATCTGTGCCCACACACGCCGCATTCCAAGAAACAATATATAATTGGAACTCACACCATCCACATCGTAATCTGATATAATGCGAATGTGTCTGTTATCTCTGAGCTTCTCATACAAGATGCGCCCAGCCTCCGGAAGATCTCTCATCAGCGCAGGATCGTGCAAAAACTCCCTGTCACCATTTAGGTACATATCTATATCCTGCTCCGTACTCATCCCTCGGTTCACCATGACTCTCGCCACCACCGGATCCACACCGAACCGGCTTCCTATGGCGTTGAAATCCGCTCGCCGGCTCATTATCCTCCAGTCCGGCTTCATTACATATCTGTCTATTATATTTTTCTCAATCTTATTCATCTGTATCTCATCATCTCCATAATGTGTATTCTAACAGATGCCATTTTGACTGTAAATGTCGCTATTTTGACTGTTATTACGCTTGGAAAATTATTGTGTAAATGGTATAATAAAGCCATAGTTTTGTGAAACGTTTTGTGCAAAATTCACGTAACGCAATGTAAAGGAGGAGATAGAATTATGGCAAACAGATTTGTGCTCAACGAAACATCTTACCACGGAGCCGGCGCAATTGCGGAGATCGCCACAGAAGCTCTTGGAAGAGGCTTTGCAAAAGCACTTGTATGCTCTGACCCTGACCTGATCAAATTCGGTGTGACGAAGAAAGTTACCGATGTTCTTGACGGTGCAGGGCTTGCTTATGAGATTTATTCAAACATTAAGCCAAATCCTACCATTGAGAATGTTCAGCAGGGAGTTGAAGCATTCAAAGCAGCTAGTGCCGATTACATTATCGCCATCGGCGGCGGATCATCTATGGATACAGCAAAGGGAATTGGAATCGTCATTGCGAATCCTGATTTTGCGGACATCAGAAGCCTTGAGGGTGTCGCACCTACAAAGAACAAATCCATTCCTATATTCGCAGTTCCTACAACGGCAGGAACCGCTGCAGAGGTTACTATCAACTATGTTATCACAGACGTTGAAAAGAACCGTAAGATGGTATGTGTTGATCCTAAGGATATTCCTGTTGTAGCATTTGTTGATCCTGAGATGATGAGCTCCATGCCAAAGGGTCTCACAGCAGCAACCGGTATGGACGCACTGACACATGCAATTGAGGGATATACCACAGCAGCCGCATGGGAGCTGTCAGATATGTTCCACCTCAAAGCTATCGAGATCATCAGCCGTTCGCTCAGAGGAGCTGTTGCAAACACTCCTGAGGGACGTGCAGATATGGCTCTCGGCCAGTATGTAGCCGGCATGGGATTTTCGAATGTCGGACTTGGAATCGTTCATTCCATGGCGCACCCACTTGGAGCGCTGTATGATACACCTCACGGAGTTGCAAATGCGATCATTCTACCTACTGTTATGGAGTACAACGCAGAAGCAACAGGCGAGAAATACCGCGAGATTGCAAGGGCTATGGGCGTAAGCGGCGTTGACGACATGACCCAGGAGGAATACAGAAAGGCCGCTGTCGACGCAGTACGTCAGCTGTCCATAGACGTTGGAATTCCTACAGATCTCAAAGACATAGTTAAGCCGGAGGACATTCCGTTCCTGGCACAATCAGCCTACGACGACGCATGTCGCCCAGGCAATCCAAAAGAGACTAGCGTAGAGGATATCACCAAACTCTACGAGTCATTGATCTAACTGACCCATTAGATTGAAGCGCCAGACAGCCCTTTTGCCGGGACTGTACGGCGAATATATATAGGACCTCACCCGTCCTATCAAACCCCTAAAAACTAAGAAAAGGAACCCAGCTTCGGCTGGGTTCCTTTCTTTTCTCACGCTTTGGGGTCAGGCACTTTTTTCGCCTTGGGGTCAGGCACTTTTTACATTCTTTTTACATTTGTTTACACCGGAGAATCCGCAAATTATAATAATATTTTCTTTATATCGGATATTCGGGTAAATATGTATGTCGTCTTTCCCCTAATCTCCTCATCTGGCTGTACCAGGTCGGGGATCATTATCACTTTCATTCCTGCGGCATGTGCAGATCTCACACCGTTGTAGGAGTCTTCCACGGCATAGGTGTCTTGTGGAATTACATTCAATTCTTCACATGCCTTCAGGAATATATCTGGTGCAGGCTTACTTCTAGCTACCATATCGCCGCAAATCAACTTATCGAAATATTCTATTACTCCAAGATTTGTAAGTTCCGGTATGACAACTTCTCTTCTGGTGGAAGTGGCAAGGGCACATGGTATGCCGCCATCTGTTAGAGATTTTAAGGTGTCTTTTACACCTGGTTTCAGTGTCAGCCCACCTTCCGAGGCAGCCTTATGGAACGCAGCTGACATCTCTGATTTCAGTATCTCATATCTCTCTTCATCACCGTATCTGCCATCGTACATCTGCACAAATAGTTTCTTTGCAGCTTCTCTGTTGAGTCCAAGCGCAGCTATACAGAACTTTTCTATATTGTCTATATTGTACTTTCCGGCAATCTTCTGCCAGCATTGCACAACTAGTTGCTCTGAGTCCAAAATGACTCCATCCATATCAAATATAACAGCCATGTCAGCATCTCCTTTTCTTGTGTCTCAATAAGGTGTCACCGCAATGAAAAACAGGCCTCCACAACATATCTGCCATGGAAGCCTGTCTTTATATCTCATTAGATTATTACTCTAATCCTTCTTTTCTACCTTTGCCAAGCTTTGTCTTCATTGTGTACCAGAGTGGACCTGTGATACATACTGATGAATATGCTCCAACGATAATACCCGCCATAAGCGTAAGTGCGAATTCCTTGATGGATGCAACGCCCATGATGTACAGGACGAATATTGTCACAAATGTTGTGAGTGATGTGTATATTGTTCTGCTGAATGTCTGGTTGATACTCAGGTTTACAATGTCCTTGTATGATGTCTTCTTCGTTCTCATAACAGCCGCATTCTCACGGATACGATCAAATATGATGATCGTCGCATTGATCGAATAACCAACTATCGTAAGCAGACACGCAATACATGTGTTACCAACTGTAAGTCTGAGTATAATGTACAGACAGAATACCATGGCTACGTCATGGAGAAGTGCGATAACAGCACTTGTACCAAACTTTACATCATGGAATCTGATGGCAATGTATATAAGCATAAGAACCGCAGCAAGGGATACTGCAAATATAGCGTTCTTGGACATCTCACTGCTGACAGAACCACTTATTACATTCGCTTCCTTCACATCAGCATTAAGCTTGTCTGTGAGGGCTGTACGCACCTTAGCCATCTGAGAATCGTCTGTACCATCATCGATCAGCTCTGGCATCTTAAATACGATCTCATTTGTTCCGGCTACTGTCTGAACTGAGATTCCTGCCTCACCGATACCAGCAGCATCTGCAATCACAGGAACAATCTCCTTCTCAGCATCGCTGAGTGTATACTCTTTGTCAAATCCAACTGTAAGGCTTGTACCACCTGCGAACTCAACACTGAAGTTCAGAGGTGATCCCTTGGACTTGTTGAATACAGGCATCATACAGAAACATGCGATGATCACGATGAGTGATCCAAGCATACAGAACTTTCCTGCCTTTACATAATTTGTCTTCTTTGGCTCTCTTGCAACACCGAAGAACTTCACATCATTTATACCAAGATTAACAAGTGCTGTGAGCAGCGACTGGCTGACTGCCAGAGCCGTAAATACTGAGAGCACAACACCGATTGCCAGTGTGATGGCAAATCCCTTGATAGTACCCGTTCCAAATATACCAAGGACAAGTGCAGCTATAAGCGTTGTCACGTTTCCATCTATGATAGCTGACAATGCATTGTGGAAACCACCCTTGACAGCCTGCTTAACAGACTTTCCATCGGCCAGTTCCTCTTTTATACGTGTAAATATGATTACGTTCGCATCAACCGCCATACCTACTGACAGAATAACACCGGCTATACCTGGAAGTGTCAGTGTAACATTGAACAGGTTGATAAGAAGCAGATCAAGTACAGTGTAGAATGCCAGAGCAAATGAAGCGACAAGACCTGGTATTCTAAATACTATGATCATAATAAGGAACACAAGTGCAATACCAATCGCACCCGCCTTAAGGCTGGTACTGATCGCATCTGAACCAAGTGTAGCACCAACTATATTGGAACGAACCTGCTTAAGCGTCAGAGGAAGAGCACCGATACGGATAGTTGTCGCAAGCTGTTCTGCCTCTTCATAAGAAGAGATGCTATTGATCTCAGCACTTCCACCTGTGATGGCTGACTGTACTCTAGGAGCACTTACAATCTCATTGTCATATATGATATAGACGATATTGCCCACATTCGCTGATGTTACATCGGCAAATTTCTGAGCGCCCTCATCTGTGAATACAAGCTGTACCACGTTGTCATTACCATTATCTGAATCGATTCCGGCTGTGGCATTCTTAATATCATCACCTGTAAGAGCTGCCTCGTACTCCTTTCCCTGAGACCACTTTGTGTAGTTGTCAGGATCAAGGAACTCCAGCTTTCCTTCAATATTCAGAGCTGAGAGAATCTCATCCGCATTTGTAACGCCAGGAATCTCAGCAGTGATCTTCTTGTCACCATCCTCATAGACTGAGTATTCATTCGTGTAGGCCTCTACACGCTTCTCAATCTTGTACTTAGTATCTTCGAGATCCTTGTCGCTGTAGTTGTCTTCCTGAATCTCATAAGTAACACTCAGACCACCCTTGAGGTCAAGTCCAAGCTTGATGTACTCCACCTTACCTCTGTCTGCAACACCAAATATCGCTGTATATATAGCAACACCCAGTATAAGCAGAAAGGCAATGATGACAAGCACAGCATTTCTCTTTGTCTTCTTCATCGTCTTCTCCTTTTACCCTTTATTTTCCTCTTTGACAGCACTTCCGACTTATCCAGTCAGAAAAGCTGTTTGGTTTTTTATTCGTCCGAATCCTCTTCCTCATCCGCCATGGCTGCCTTCAGCATGATCGCGCACTCTATACGCTTCTTCTGAAGCTCGCATCCTATGTCGTATGCATCAAGTATATTGCCATGGAACTTATATGAGTTGGCTGCGCATCCGCCGCTACAGTAAAATCTCGCAAAACAGTCCTTGCACTTATCCTTCGCATATACATTGCACAGCTTGAATTCGTTCACAATATCCTGATTCTTGATTCCATCAAATACGTTGCCTATGCAGAAATCATCTTCGCCGACAAACTGATGGCAGGGATACAGGTCTCCCCAAGGAGTGACAGCCATGTACTCTGTACCTGAGCCACATCCCGAAAGTCTCTTGGCAACACAAGGGCCGCCCTCAAGATCTATCATAAAGTGGAAGAAATTGAACCCTCTTCCCTCCTTATGTCTCTTTATCATCTCTTTCGCAAGAATGTCATACTGCTCAAGAAGTACCGGTATATCCTCTTCCTGTATAGCGTAAGGCTCGTCCGGAAGTGATACCACAGGCTCCACTGATATCTGGTCAAATCCCAGATCTGCCATGTGCAGAACATCCTCTGAGAAATCCAGATTGTTGTGGGTATAAGTACCTCTCACATAGTAGCTCTTGCCAGCTCTCTTCTTTGCAAATTCCTGGAACTTGGAAAGTATGACATCATAACTGCCCTTGCCATTCCTGGTAGGACGCATATAATCGTGGACTTCCTTTCTTCCATCTATGCTGAGAACGACATTCGCCATCTCGCGATTTGCAAATTCCATGATCTCATCATTCAGAAGAACACCGTTCGTGGTGAGTGTAAATCTGAACTTCTTGTCATACTTCTCCTCAAGGCTTCTGCCGTACTCAACAGTCTTCTTCACGACGTCCCAGTTCATAAGTGGCTCGCCGCCAAAGAAATCAACCTCAAGGTTTCTCCTGAATCCTGAATTCGCAACGAGGAAATCAAGTGACTTCTTCGCCACCTCAAGTGACATCAGAGCACGATCTCCCTTATATTCTCCCTCACCGGCAAAACAATATCTGCAGGCAAGGTTACAGTCGTGGGCAATGTGAAGACACAGCGCCTTGACGACAGTTTTTCTCTTCTTAAAATCTATAATATAATCTTTGTATACATCATCTGTAAATAATGTTCCATCTTCCACCAGCTGAGCTACTTCATCATAGGCTTCAGAAACATCCGCACTATCATACTGGGACAGCGCATCTATAATCTGCTCTTTATCATTGTTCTCATATAAAGAAATAATATCATAGACAAGATCATCTACGACGTGAACAGAACCGCTACAGACATCAAGCACTATATTATAACCATTGTTCTTGTACTGATGAACCATAATTCTCCTTCAACGATCCACAAAAGTGCCCCAAAACAGCCCTTCCATGGAGATTAACCTGCGGGACACCACACACAGCATCCCTTATACACGCACTAAAGAGGACTGTCATCATAAACGACGGTCCCCTTTAGCTGATCAAATACAAACTGTTACAAATTACTTGTTGTCAACATTCTCACAGCTCTGATTACCAACTGTGCATGATGTCTTACAAGCTGACTGGCATGATGTCTGGCACTCGCCACATCCACCCTTAACCATAGTATTCTTCATAGTCTTATTAGTCAGAGTCTTAATTCTCTTCATTCTGGATACACCTCTCTTTTTATGTCATATACCGGGATTATAACACAAAGATATATAAAGTAAAAGTTTTTTTTCATGCCAACATAGCGCCCAGCATTCCACCAGCCACACACATGATGCTCCTGGTCACTCGCGGCATCACTGACCCACCGCCGGAATCTCCCATCACAGCACCGATCGCCAGCGCAATAGATATATACAGAATGCCAAATACCATTCCCCATATAAACCTTCTCTCCTGAACCTTTCTCCCTGTGATAAATCCCCCGACAAATGTGGAAAGTATGTAGATCGCAGCCACTATGATATTCAGTACAGTGTCACTGATACCCACCTTGTAAACTACCACCGCAGTTATAAATAGGAACGCTATCGTGAGAATATATGCACATATCAGTCCCTTCATCACCCCTGCCATTTTCTGTCCAACAGCCATACAATCACCATATTCTATTTCTTCTATACATTACTATGTGACATAACCTTGAAACATTCCTGCCGGAACACACAAAATATAGGAAGCACGCTGAGGCGTGCGCAGGTCATCAAGCTGACGCTTGTGACATAAAAAAACGAGACGGCCTAAGCCGTCTCGAATAAAGTCTTATATATCCCGCCACACACCTATGCAAACAAATTACAAATCTTCTGTATGTCATAGTATGTGACATCTGCATGCTTGTCAGTGATATCGTTCGGTGGTATCAGATCAACAACCATCACCGTAAATAGTCCGGCTCTGTCCGCTGATATAACTCCATTCACAGAGTCTTCAACTGCCACAGCATCATGTGGATCAACACCAAGCTTTTCACAGGCTTTCAGGTATATCTCCGGCTCAGGCTTGCCATGCTCTATCTCGTCACCGCACACCTTCTCGTCAAAATACTCATATATGCCCACACTCTCAAGTCTCTGCTTTGCTCTGGCTCTCTCCGTGGATGTTGCAAGTGCTATCTTCACACCGTGAGCCTTCAGGAATTTCAAAGTATCGGCCACATGATCTTTTATGTCTATGCCATGCTCCGCCACATACTCATCGAACAGGTCAAGGGTTCTCTGTCTGAATGGAAGATACTCAAAATCCTCACCCATGATATCCTTGAATACCCGGGCATTGGAGGCTTTATTGCCTCCAGCCACCCGGTTACATACTGTCTCCATCTCCGTCTCCGGAATTCCTATACTCATGCCGTTTTTCTTCCAGCACATCCTGTATATCTTCTCTGTGTCTATAAGCACACCGTCCATATCGAACACTACTGCTTTATACATCTACTGTCTCCTGTCAAGCATTACGCTGCTGCATTTTTCTTCTTTCTCTTTGAAGCAAGAATGATAAATATAAGCAATGCGATGAGCAGTATAGCTGCAATTATTATAATTACAAGAACTACAGGTGAAAGCTTCTCACTGAGCTTGAATGTAAATACTGCGCCTGTGTCCTCATCGATTGTTGAAGCAACATTTCCTGCCTTATCCTTTGCAGTAACCTCGATAGTGTATGTATCGTAGTCCTGAACCTGCATCTCGTACTTGTTGTTTGCACTGTAATTTGCAGGATCGATCGTATTGCCATTTATCACGATGGAAGTGATCTCATCATCAGGATTCTCAAGTCCGATAGTCATTGTAAATGGCTCTCTGACTGTCTCACCATCCTCGACACCTGTGATAACGATTCTAGGAGCTGTTCCATCATATGTGAAGTCAAACTCATCATTTGATACATGTCCAACCTTATCTTTTACTTCGATAGTAAGCTGATGATATCCATCTGTCAGGTCAGAGAAATCGATCAGGCTGACACCATCGATCTTGGCATCAACAGAGAAGTCTGAGGTATCATTTACATTCCACAGAGCCTCATATCCCTGGTTGAGTATATCTGCAAAATCATCTGCATTCAGAAGGATTGAACCATCCTCCGTCTTGGTTGTCTTTGCCTTGAACTTGTCAAGAACATTTGTCGCTGCAAGCTCTGGTGGAGTGTTATCAACTGTAAATACCAGGCTGTAATCATCCGCCTTGTTGCCAAGCTCATCCTGTGCAGTAACAGCGACCTCGTATACACCGTCCTCTGAGAATCTCTGTGTACCAGTGCTTATCTCTGCTGAGTTCCTGTAGTTTGTGAAGTATGAACTTGATACATCCTTGCTGTCCTTCTTGACAGTGATCTTGACATCATCTGTTGCGAAGAATGCCTCCTCTACGCTGAGACTCATGTCTACGTAGTTAGGTGTAGATGAATCCATACTACCTATAGGATCATAATTCTCTACCTTCTTTGAATCCTTATCAACAGCTGTAACCTTTAATACAGGAGCCTTTGAGTCTACCTTGAATGTCTTGGTCTGCTCAGCAGCCTTGTTTCCAGCCAGATCTGTTGCAATTGCAGTAATTGTATACTCGCCATCCTCAGAACAGTTATATGTTGCTGTATGTGGATTGCCATCCGTGAAGTTGTCTTTTCCAAGTGTTGCCACATTTGCTGCTGCTGTTCCGTCTGTCTTCTTTGTGATTGTTACGTTAAAATCACTACTTCCAAGAGCCTTGTCTTCATAGTTAAATGAGAACGCCTCATCAACACTTATCGTAGCTGTAACGCCTGTTGTCTGCTTGTCATTCATTCCTGAGATTGAGATAACAGGGGCAGTCTTATCGATACGGAAGGTTCTTGTCTCTGACTTAGCCTTATTTCCTGCTTTATCATCTGCTGTAACTGTTATAGTGTAGTCACCTTCAGCAGAAAAAGTCTCTGCATAGCTTGAGTTCTCATTCTCCCAAGTTCCCTTTTTATCTTCTTCCTGTACAATATTTCCTGCAAAATCTTTTCTGACAATATGAACATTGTATGTTGAGCCCTTTAAATTATCACTTAAATCAGCTACAAAATTAACGTCACTATTATTTATCTTAGCTACATCTCTAACACTAATAACAGGTGCTTCCTTATCAATAAAGAAATTAACCTTCTGCTTAATTGAATAATTGCCGCAAGCATCAGCAACTTGGATGGTAAGGTTATACGTATCGTCCTTTAACTGATCCCCTAATTCATATTTTACTGTATCAGAAACCCGATTATATGGGTTCAACCATATATTCCTATTATGGTCTTTCTTTTGGCTATCGCTATCTGTCACTTTCAAATTCGTTGATAAGTCAAACTGATCCCCTACAGTTACATATAATTCCAGATCCTTATTGAAATACCCATAATTTCCTGACGACTTATAAGGTATCTCAGTTCCTTCACTATCATAAAGTAATAATGAAAACTCTTTATTAATAAGTTCAGGCTTGATTTTGTCAATATAATACCAATTAAACTCTCGTTCTTTTGGGAATTTTGTTTTCTTATCATTCCCATAGCCATCCTTGTCATTTCCTAAATCGCCTTTTGTTATTATATAACTACCATTTTGTTCAGTCTGCAACTTACTGTCTTTTGTTATGATTCTTCTACCAGCCCTATCCGTTCCTCTAAGCTCAAATTTGTATGCTGTTGCCTGATTATTTTTCTGTGTCATCTTATACTTAACATAACAGGTTTTGCCGTCTTTAGACATCGTTTTCTTTATGTTTTTGGCATCAACCGTCCAGCTATTTATTGTAGAATCTTTATAATCAAATGTTTTATATAAAACCTTGAGTTCAATTACATTAGGATCAATACCATAATCATCAGTTATAGTAAATTTTATCCATTGATCTTGATTTGATCTGGTCTTACTTCCATCATCAACGGTAACTTTTGGACTACTTCCATCCACTACAAAATCGCCAACATTAAAACAAGTTTTATTTCCTGCACGATCCTGCACATAAACCTTGACATTTTTATACTCTCCAACTCCAAAATCATCAGACATCTCTTTATAATTCTTCCAATTATCTTCAGAATATTTCACAGTTTTACTTGCTTTTTTAACTATTTTGCTATTATCCTGTTTATCAAATTCGTATTTGGAATAATTGTATGTTATCTGATATCTGTATAATATGAAATTATCGCTTGAATCACTCCAATCAAGTTTAACCTTATTATTATTGTACTTATTTATATTTTTAACATTAACACTTGGAGCTTCACTATCAACAACAAACGCTATCGCATTTTCTAATATCTTCTTATTACCTGCTTTGTCTGTTATTGCAAAATTAACTTTATATGGTGTTTTACGGTTAGATACTATATTCATATCCTTACCTGTAACGGTCGCTTCATATTTTCCGTCTTCAGTTAATGGACTAATAACACCCTTTGCAATAAGTTTATCATTGTTTCTACTATCTTTAATTTCATAAGAAAGCTCGTTTTCATTTTCTGCTGTAAACAAGTTATTGTCTTCGGCACTTATTTTTATATTAACAGAGCCTTTTTTAGCATAATATGCAACGCCATTCGAACTAGTACTATACGCACCCTCACAACTAATCGTTATTAGTTTTGGTGCCGTTTTATCATAAACAACATCAGCGCGTGCAATCGTTGAAAATGATTTAGTTCCATGAATTCTAGCCATTAAATTAATAATATAACGTCCTTCTTTTGATAAATCACACTTAACACTTACCGTACCATTACTTTCAGAATAGGCATTATACTCGTTATTAGTTGTCGACGCCTTATTTAACGATGTGTATGTTACTGCCAATTTAACATCTTCATCATTACCCTTATTAAGTTCAAAAGATTTAACTGTAGCATCTATGCTTAACTTATTTCCCGGTGTCCAAACCGCTCCTTTTTGCTCCTTTAGATCAAATGTTTTCTCATCAACATTAAGAGAGAATTTCTCAACTGATAAATCACTTAAATTGACATATAAATCTTTTTTGACCTTTTTACTATTGCCTGCTTTATCTGTTGCTTCGAGAGTTAATGAGTACTGCCCTGATGCAAGTTCCTTGTCATCGAGATTAGGTATTGATATCGTTTTTGTCTTTCCATTAACATCTAATACGCAATTTTTTGTAGCTTCTGCCTCATCAGTAGAAAACGTAAGTTTATTTTCGCCATCTTTGCTAAGTATTGCTGTAACTTTTTCAATGCCAGAAGCATCATCACTATAACTTATATTAAAACATGCCTTAGAAGCCTCTGTAACTGTATTAAATTTATCTTCATCATTACAGTCTTTTATGGAAACAACAGGTGCAGTATTATCTATCTTGACTGTAGTTTCTGCTGATCCTTCACCGCCTGCATAATCCTTAGCCGTAAAAGTTATAGTATGCTCTCCATCAGGAAGATATATATTGCTTCCATTAGAAGCGGCATCGCCTCCTGCAACACCATCAACACCACCAATAGTTACAGTTTTATTGTCAAGTACGAATGCTGTTCCTCCAGTCACAATATCATTACTTACACCATTCACACTATAAGATATTGTGTCAATATATGCATAGTTGCTTGATGCAGCCACTGTAAGTGCACATTTCTTCACCCAGTTCTTAGAAGCACCGCTCACTTCAACATTTGGCTTTGTCTTACCTATAAATACAATATCTCCATCCTGATCTGCTCCAACCGACTTATTTCCAAAGTATGCATCTTCTGCATAAATTGTAATCCTTTTAGGTTCATCACCGCTTCTCTCAAACGATGTATCAGCAACACTAAATGTGAAAGTAGTAGTATTACCATTACTAACTCCACTAGTGCATTCTACATCCGGCATATTTCCTATTTTATAATAAAGTTTCGATGGTATATAAACCACCCCATCTGAGTCTTCGCCAGCAACTGAATTCTCAACTTCAACTGTAAAATTGCAGTCGTCAGTCTCCTTTATAGGATCATTGGCAAATGTAAACAATCTGAAATCAATACCATTTTTCTTTACAAGCTTAGGTGTAACGCTCTTTATCGATGGGCCATTTACAACCCTCTTTATAATAACAGGGGCACTGGCTTCACTTACATTGCCGGCCTTGTCATATGCCTTGAAGACATATGTACCTGAACCTGAAGTATCACCTTTTTCAGCTACAAAATTGAACTCGTCTTTTTCAAGCTCGATCTCCTCGCCGCCATCCTTGATATATACGATTCTCTCTATTCCTGATCCTGATTTTCCATCAGAGGTTGTAAGTTTTACGTTTACAACTCCATCATCATTTACCAGGATATAGTCTTTACCATCCGGATTTTTTGCATTGTCATTCAGATTTATCTTCTGTATCGGAGCACTTGGTGCAACAACATCATACAGAACCTTTGCGGTTCCCATGTAGATATACTTAACAACAGCATTGTCCTTCTTGTATGCATAATATAATGCTACACAAGTATTCTTGTCGTCATCTGTTGTGAGGGCTACGTTTTCTGACAGAGCGTTTGTCTTGTCAGCGTCAGTTGGAGTCGCAGGATTCTTGTTCAGTTTATCCTTATCATCCGTTGCATTCTCCTTGTATGTAAGGTACTTGATGTCATTCACATCAATATCCTTACCCTCCACAGTGATATCCTCGTCACCAACCTTGGTTGTGAGCTTGATATCTGCAATATCAGCCTTGTTCACGCTGAATTTTGCATTTGACTTATTTGAAGCATACTTTACTGTTGCTTCGTGTCCGTCTGAATAACCTTTCAGCACGTTTGTTACATCTATCGTGTCCACTTCATTTGCGGCGACTTCTGCCTCGTCAGCGAACAGATGAAAATGTGAATCGATCGCTACAAGAGTGAATGTCATCACAACTGCCATGACCAGGGCAATCATTCGATGTAACATTGAATTGTTTTTTGTAATGTTTTTCATCCTTCTCTCCTCCTATATTTTTTCGTTCGAATGTACAACTATTACATTCTTTATAATCTTAACAGAACTTGCTGTGCGCCTGTTCTGCAGGATATCAGTTGATTCATCAGACTCTTCTCTGAGGACGTCTGTTGCCTCTTCATCAGACTCTTCTCTGAGAACGTCTGTTGCTTCTTCATCTGACTCTTCTCTGAGAACATCCGTTGCTTCGTCAGCATCGTCACTTCTGAGAACATCTGTTGCGGACTCGCTGTCGTCGTCAGTTCTCAGGACATCTGTAGCGGACTCGCTGTCGTCACCTCTCAGAACGTCTGTTGCGGACTCGCTGTCATCTTCCGCAGCTTCGTATGATGGAACTGCTTCAGCTGTCTGCTTTACATTTACATTTCTGAGAATATCTGTGGTCTTGTCATCCTCAGCATCCTCGCCTCTGAGTACATCCGTTGCGGATTCGCTGTCGGCTTCTATGTCAGAATGAATCTGCTTTGGAGCCTTGCGGCTGTTCTGTCTCTCCTTGAGAGCTTCAACCGCAGCCTTCTTATTTGGATGAGGGGCAATGATGATATCTGTCTCGTCATCATCCCTCTCAGGAGGTGCTGTCATCTCCTGCATATCTTCATGAAGAACATCTGTGGCGTCCTCTCGGATCTCCTTCAGGTATTCTTCCTGCTTCCTCTTGCGCTCTACATCTGCCACTGCCTTTTCGTAATTTGTTCTGCTCTGCTCCGCAGCTCTTGCAGATGGTGCCGCCTGTACATCTCTGACAGAGATCTTGGATGTGTGCTCCTTGATGGCCTCACTCTTGGAAGCACCGCCACCCTGTACACTCTCGTATCCTTTTTCTCTGATCTCATCTATCTTCTTACGTGCCGTGGATCCTGTCACTATACCGATAGCTGCCGGAATCTTCATCACGATGAAAATTATCACCGCCACGATAGCAAATATGATCGCGAGTGCCAGGCCGCCATATAACATTACATTGTAAACTGTTGCCATACCTATCACTCCTCCCCTTATTTACCATCCACTATTGACTTGACACTCAGGTCTGTCTTCAAGCTGTTCCACTGATTCTTCAAGCCATCTTTAAGTGCCGGTATCTTATTGCCTTCTTCATATACCGTTTTTACCGCTTTTACCGCTTTTGCGCTCCACTTGGCTGAATCATTGCCCATCTCTTCCGTATATCGATTCACAATATAACTGAGATGACCTATATATACAGAAGCAGCATTGTCATCCTGTCCAAGCACACTCTCTGCATCTGTAAAGACCTTTTCTGCCTCGTCATAATAGCTTGTATTCTTGCTGATAGCAGCCATCTGGATAAATGTCTCTGCTTCACGTACTGCATATTCAGCATATGCCTTCTTTGCCGTATCAGTTGCATTATCCGTAGCCACATCCAAACTTCCCAGATATATGCTGACACTGCTTGCAGCCTGATTATAGTAACTTACCTTCTGTGCATCATCCTCAGAATGTTCAGCCAGATATATGTAAACCGAATACATTCTTGCGGCATACTGTCCATTGTAGTATTTTACGCCCCTCTCCGATGGGAAGAGGTTGTTCAGCGTCTCTGCATTGTTATCAAGATTCTTCATAGCCTCATCCAGCATACTTTCGAGTCTTGCAACCAATTCAGAATTATCACCCTTCTCTATCTCCTTGCCGTATATAGCCGCTATATTCATATAGTTTGTATATTTATCAGGGTTAGTATCGTCGATCGTGTTGCTGTTGTATTCCTGGAACGCATACAGATTCTCCTCATTGTCCGCAAAGCTTGCTGACTTATTAAGTATACTGTCACACATGGCTGCATAGTATTTTGCCTGCTTTGCTTGCTCTGGGAAATCCTTGCTGTCATCCACCATGTTGAAATACTGCTTTGCCGATGAGTAATTGTTATCCTCATTATAATAGAGCATCGCAATCTTGAACTTTACATCATCCTGTACTTCATCTATATTCTTGAGAGCAAGTCTTATTCCTTTTACAGCGGACGAATCAGCATTCGCCGATGTCTGGTCTGTGTCAGTTATATAGTAGGCATATGTCTCCATATATCCTATGTAGGCGTCTGAAGCCTTAGGATCTATCTCGACTGCGTCCTTATAATCAGCGAGCGCTGTATTGTAATCACCGTTGTCAACGGCATCCCTTGCCTCATTGACTTTATTATTGTAATCAAGCTCCCTCAGCTGATTTTTCTTTATTCCACCGACCACTGCACAACCCGCAGATATAAGCGACAATCCAGCCATGATAGAGAATACCGCTATCTTCTGTTTTGCCTTTGCCTTGTAGGCATCATCCAGCTCGTTGTAGTGATCCAGAGCATATAACAGCTCTGAACACGACTGATATCTGTCTTCCGGACTAGGCTGGCAGCACTTCTGGATAATCCTCTCAAATCCTGATGACAACATCGGATTCCACTGTCTGATCGGCTTGATCTCGTAAGGCGGCTCACATGGATTCTTTCCAGTAACCAGATGGTACAGTGTTGCACCAAGGTTGTATATATCCGTTCTGGCATCTGTATTGTAGATACCGTGTCCCTGCGAATCACCGAACTGCTCAGGTGCCGCATATCCTCTTGTTCCAAGTGCCGTGGTATCGGCATTGTTCTCGACTATGTACTCTTTGGCTGTACCGAAATCGATAAGCTTTACAGAACCATCCGGCTTCAACATTACATTTGAAGGCTTCATATCTCTGTAAATGATAGGAGGGTTCATGGAATGCAGGTAATCAAGGGCACTGGCAAGTGCTCTTCCCCATTCAATGACCTTCTCCTGATTCTGTGCGCCCTCCGCTTTGAGCACATCACTGAGTGGACGTCCCTCGACGAAATCCATGACAACATAGATGGTTCCATTCTCATTTATAATGTCGACAATTCGCGGAAGTACCGGATGATCCACATCTTTGAGTATGTTCGCCTCTCTCTCCAGACCTTTCAGGAGAGTTGCTGTGCTCTTCGATCCATCATTCTTGATCTCCTTGACAGCCCACTGCTTATTAAGTCGGTTATCCATGGCAAGATATACTATGGACATACCGCCCTGGCCGACTTTTTTCAGTATCTCGTATTTTCCGTCTAATACTGTTCCTAACTTTGTCATATTATCTCCCCATTACTCCGCTTTAATAAGAACTACTGTTACGTTATCTGTCTCTCTTCTATATTTTACAAGCTCCGTGAGGAACACGCAGCCCTCTTTCATCTGAACCTCATCACTGCATGCACCAGGACCGATCTTTTCGATCATCTCCTCTGGAGTTATCTTGTGTCTGAATCCATCAGAACACAGCATATAATGCGCACCCGGTGTAACCGTTCCAACTATGAAATCCGGCTCTACCACCGGTGAAGCTCCGATACACTGGAGGAGTACGCTTCGTCTGCTGTCTGTCTCAGCCTGTTCCGGGGTAAGTCTTCCTGCTGCAATCTCTCTCGCTACCAGCGTCTGATCCGCTGTGAGCTGTCTGATTCCGGATGTGATCTCATACACTCGGCTGTCTCCCACATGGAGTATATAATACTTTCCTCTGTAAACGAGAAATGCCGATATGGTGGTTCCAAGCATGATTCCATTCTGCTCACCATACGTCTTTATCTTCTCGTTCTGCTCAATGGCAAGCCTGACCCACTGATATCTCAGTGCCTCGTCGCTGAAACTTCCATTGTCAATCATACTAACCATCTGATTGTCAAACCAATCACAGAAAGCCATGATCACTTCCTTGCTGGCAACCTCGCCCTTCGCCAGGCCTCCCATGCCGTCACATACCAACGTGAACAGAACCTGACCTTCTGGAGTATCCGCAATCTTTATCGCCAGTGAATCCTGATTCGTCTTCTTTTTTATTCCTACATCCGTATTGTATACTGCGCTAAACCCCATATATTCTCCTCCACATAATTATGTCTCGTTCTCACTCGGCAATCTATCTGACATGATATACAAATTCTTCGTCACCCAGAATAACCACCGCATTATTTGTGAGGAATTTCTCCTCACCTTCCTTAAGCTCCTCGCCATTAAGGAATGTACCATTTGTCGACTTGTTGTCCTTTATGAAGCACACACCATTTTTCTTGGTAATGATACAATGAACTCTGCTGATAGCTGAATTGTCAGATACAGCATAGTCAACAATCTTCGCCTTGTGTCCGATCTTGAACTCATCCTTGTCAAGTCTGATCTTCTCGCCCGTCTTAACCCTTACAAAGTAAGGCATCGGAATCTCGTCAAATGGATTGCCGCCCATCATAGGTGGCACACCTGTCATTGGTGGAACACCTGTCATTGGTGGAACACCCGGTGTCGGCTGAGTCTTCGACATCTCTGCTTTGTTCTCCATCGGTGGCATCTCCGGCATCGGTGGAACCTTTGGCATCTCTGTCTTGTTCTCCATCTGTGGCATCTCCGGCATCGGCGGTACTGCAGACATCGGTGGAACCTTTGGCATCTCTGCTTTGTTCTCCATCTGTGGCATCTCCGGCATCGGCGGTACTACAGGAATCGGTGGAACCTTTGGCATCTCTGCCTTGTTCTCCATCTGCGGTATATCCTTCATTGGCGGCACTCCCATAGGTTCAGGTCTGCCAAATGGGTTTCCACCAAATGGATTGCCTCCGAACGGATTGCCATTTCCGCCAAATGGATTACCACCAAACGGATTGCCTGCCGGCTGCTCTTTTACAGTCTTTTCATCATCTATATGGTCTGCCGAATCATTCTCGATGCTTTCCTTCTTCGTAAGAACATCATCCACATTCTCTGCTGCAGATGTTGCATCAGTCTCTGATTCTACAGATTCTGGCTGCTCCGGCACATCCTTTACTGTCTTGATCTCATCTATATCTTCTGGCTTATTTCCCTCAGTCTCAGCTTCTGCCACCTGAGCATTCGGTTCCATCGGTGGCATCTGGCCGTTCGGTCCCATCGGTGGCATCTGGCCGTTTGGTCCCATCGGTGGCATCTGGCCGTTCGGTCCCATCGGTGGCATCTGGCCGCTCGGTCCCATCGGTGGCATCTGACCGTTCGGTCCCATTGGTCTCATCTGGCCGCTTTGCATTCCCATCGGTGGCATCTGGCCATTCGATCCCATTGGTCTCATCTGACCGTTCGGCATTCCCATCGGTGGCATCTGGCCATTCGATCCCATTGGTCTCATCTGACCGTTCGGCATTCCCATCGGTGGCATCTGGCCATTCGATCCCATTGGTCTCATCTGACCGTT